>Ga0074198_1000084_pt1 | contig 139255 bp, 147 predicted proteins | sample EPASupsiteSAE323_FD_64527 | JGI IMG/M metagenome (GOLD analysis project Ga0074198, IMG submission 64527) | Bioremediated contaminated groundwater from EPA Superfund site, New Mexico - Sample SAE3-23 | ecosystem: Environmental > Aquatic > Deep subsurface > Groundwater > Contaminated ... | reverse complement strand
TTTTCTATCACTGGTCACTGGGTCTACAACCGACGATTGGATAACAAGAGCCGTATGACGCGAGAGTGTCACGTACGGTTCCGTGAGAGACTCGGGGTGCAAGTCCCCGGGTCTACTCGACCCCAGAAGAGGTGATAAATAATTGCGTTGTTTTGTAGATGGTATAAGTCACCAAGGGGAAGGTGTAGCCAGAATCGACGGTAAAGCGGCCTTTATCCCGTATGCAATACCAGGTGAGACCGTTGATATCAAGGTAACAGAAGATAAGAAAAGCTTCCTGCGTGCCAGGCTGGAAGAGGTAATTGAAGTCTCCCCCGATCGGGTAGATCCACCCTGCTCGTATTATTATGACTGCGGAGGTTGTTCTTATCAACATATAAGCTATGCCCGTCAATTAGAGTTGAAACGCCAGGTAGTTAAAGACAGCTTGAAAAGAATTGGTGGCATCGATATCGAGGTAAATCCGGTCCTGGGTATGGAAAATCCTTGGCGTTACCGCAACAAGGTGGAATGGCACGCTGCCAAAAAGGTCGGGCAGCTTACGATGGGATACTATATAAATGATAGCCGGGTTTTGATAGGCATTGACAGCTGTCTGCTAATCAGCCATGAAATGGAGGACTATAGCAAATATATTAAAGATAATTTAGTCGAATTGAAGATACCTGAGGGTTGTGAAATAACCCTGCGCCAGTCTGCGGCCAACCAGGAAATGATGCTGGTATTCAGAGGCCCAGGATCAAGCGAAATTGACTTCGCCAGGATGCTGAATCATCAGGAGGTGGCTTCAATCTACAGTATTGATAAGGGAGTAACCCGTTTGCACTACGGGGATTCCACCCTCCAAGAGACAATTCACAATATAGATTATGATATATCGCCCTTGGCTTTCTTCCAGGTCAATCACAGTCAAACCGAAAGAATGATGGAGATTATTAAAGACTTTGCCCGGCTAAGTAAGACTGATAGCGTACTTGATGCCTATTGCGGGACAGGTAGTATATCTCTGGCGCTGGCAGGTTCTGCCCGAAGGGTAGTGGGTGTGGAGAGCTACAAACCCGCAATTAAAGATGCCAAGAAAAATGCCCGCAAAAATAATATATTCAATACTAAATTTATAGTAGGAGCCTGTGAGCAGGTTATACCAGCCATGGAAGAAAAGTTTGACCTGGTAATCCTCGACCCGCCCCGGGCAGGCTGCAAACCGGAACTAATTCAAGCTGTAACCCAAATGTCTCCCAACCGGGTAATTTATGTATCCTGCAATCCGGCCACTCTGGCCCGCGACCTGGCTATATTTGCAGCTAGTGGTTATGTGGTTGATGAAGTGCAGCCTATTGATATGTTTCCCCAGACGTATCATGTGGAATCAGTTTGCTTGATTGAACGTGCCTGAAACCATAGTAAATGAAGGTTTATAGGTATTTAAGTTTTCATGATTTTCATGTGACCCTTGAGGATATATAAAAGATTACATATTCTCTAATACAAGTTGAAACAAGTACAGCAGTTTTTATTTTGCTTTTCAAATGGCCATACACAGCCACTTCGTGATCATTTGAGTTGACATACTAGGATTAGTTATGAAGTCACACAAGAACGCTTGTTCTGGAAGGATATATCAGATATAATATTGGTTGTAAGAATTTAAAAATTTAAAATAACGGTGAATTGCGGAAATTTATTAAATTGTGAATATGTGGGGGAGTGTCAGATGGCAGACATACAGATATATCAATTTCCATCTCAAAAAGCAACTCCAATGAAAGCTGATGTCGGAGGACAAAATGATGGATGGAAGCAATAATATTCAATTATTTGAGGATAAGCGCATCCGTACAGCTTGGGATGAAGCGGAACAAGAGTGGTATTTTTCTGTGACGGATGTAGTATCAATTCTGACAGACCAAGCAACACCTCGAAGCGCGAGCACTTATTGGGCTGTTATGAAAAAACGTCTTATTGAAGAAGGTGCTCAACTGCTTACAAATTGTAAGCAGTTGAAAATGACAGCGGCCGATGGAAAAAAACGATTGACTGATGTCGCTGATACTGAGCAGCTTTTGCGCATCATACAATCCATTCCGTCGCCGAAGGCCGAACCATTCAAAATGTGGCTTGCACAGGTTGGACGTGAGAGAATAGAGGAAACCATTGATCCAGAACTCACCATTGATCGTGCTCTCGCTACATACCTGAAAAAGGGGTATACTCGCGAGTGGATTAACCAGCGTTTACAGGCAATTCAAGTGCGCAAGGAGCTTACTGATGAGTGGGATGATCGTGGCGTGAAGCAGGGTCAAGAATACGCCATATTGACAGACGAAATCACAAGGGCATGGTCTGGAATGACGACAAGGCAATACAAACAGCTTAAAGGGTTGAAAAAGGAAAATCTCCGTGACAACATGTCAACATTGGAACTGGTCTTGAACATGCTTGCCGAGGCTACCACAACAGAGATTTCTAAGACAACAGAGCCGCAAACTTTCGAAGAAAACAAGCGGGTGGCACAGCGCGGCGGACGAATTGCTGGGAATGCGCGCAAAGAAATTGAATCAGACACCGGCAAGCCTGTCATAACTAAAAAGAATGCTGTTGATTTCTCTCGACTTATTTCTGATGTTATTGAGGAATCTGATAAAGATGGAAAGAATAGCTAATTGTATCGAATAAAGCCTTCAAGAGGACAATACGCTTTTGAAGGTTTTATTGCTTACAATTACTAAGGTTGTAAAGCAAAATGTGGTTCTTGATCCTGCAAAAAAAGCCTGCAACAGGCTGTGATTTAAGAAATATACCCTGCCGCCAAGGGGATACCAGAGGGGTGCGACATCTTTTTTGACCGTTCAAGGCATGTGGAGGCCATAGGCGTGCAAGGCTTGTCAGCAAAGAGGATGGCACTATAGAGGCCAGCACAAGCAAATATAACGGCAAATACCTTTTGGGAAATTTGCTCGTATGCGACGATTGCGGTGCTTCATATCGGAGGAGGACCGAAAGGGGCAAGGTGGTTTGGAGATGCGCGACAAGGATTGAAAAAGGTAAGGACGCTTGCACCCACTCACCCACTCTGGATGAAGAGTGGATTAAGAAAACGCTTGCCAAAACGGTATGCGGAAATGGCGCTTATGATGAAAGCATAATCAGGGATGAAGTCGATAAAACTCAGGTTTTCGACACATATATTATAGTTCAGAAATTCCGAATCAAAAGGTAAGTATTTTAATAAAGAAATAAGAAATCATTATCGCGAGTCTCGAGTCGGTTAATTACCAGTGAGAATGTCCTGACAATTATATCAATGACTATATTCTCGAGATTGGAGGAAGCCAATGGCCAAGAAACCTTGATTCCGCCAGAATTGACTCCATATCAAATATTCATTACTTATGCCAGCGAAGCTAACGTATTGAATGTCGCTCTATTCGGAATTACCGCCAAACAATGGCGTGAAGCAAATTCCGATAAAACCGGAAATATCAGAGATTATGCCACTTTAAATCAACTACTGGTTTGAGCAAATATGGAAAGCTATAATGCGATTTTGATCGAGCAAGGCAAACCACAGTCAGAACGGCTTCAGCTTCTGAATAAATTGGCCATTCGCCAGTTAGAACCATTCGGGAAATCAATATGGATACAATTAAGAAATTAGAAGGCAAATAACAACACTTTTCCTGAAACTCAATTGTAACAAATAAAGCCTTCAAGAGGTCAACATGCTTTTTGAAGGTTTTATTGCTTACAATTTGCTTGAATTGTAAAGCAAAGCAGGCGTCAATCAATTAAAAAATGGCCTGTCCAGGCGACTGCTTCAGAAATATACCCCGCCGCCAAGGGGATACAGAAGATTTTCAAAATGAATTTATTTCACTTACGGATATTGCAAGGTATAAAAGCGATGAGCCTAAAGATGTAATTAAAAATTGGATGAGAAGCAAAGATACAATTGAGTTCCTGGGTCTTTGGGAGCAATTACATAATGACAGATTTAAAGGGGTCGAATTCGACTCCTTTAGAAAACAAGCAGGTTCAAATGCTTTTACACTGTCTCCGCAGAAGTGGATAGAAAATACGAATGCAATTATGAGTTAGATGATTTCAAAAGATCGATTAATAAAATGAAAAACAGATGTTAAAAACAGAACACGTCAGACAACAGTTCGAAATGATCGTTTTAGAGGAAATAGGATATGCAAATAATCTGTATTTCAATCAAGATTGGATATCTTGCCGGAAAGAGCATATAATACAAGTAAGGAAAGTAAGGAGGAGGATGCTCAAAATGGAAGTTGCCAAAATTACCAGCAAAGGTCAGATTACAATTCCTATTGACATTCGCAAAAAACTTAACCTGAAAGACGGTGATAAGGTAATTTTTATTGAAGATGGTGATAAGATTATTTTTGCTAATGCTGCAAAGGTAGCTTTTATGAATATCCAAAAGGCATTTGAAGGTGAAGCGGAAAGACTTGGGTTGAAAGACGAACAAGATGTAGTGGATATGGTGGATGAAATACGAAAAGAAATGTGGGAAAAACGATATGCGGATAATGATTGATACAAACATCCTCATTTCAATATATCTTTTCCCCACCCCGGTTATGCGTAAATTAGTTGACACTATCACCGAGAAGCATGCCATTGTATTATCATCCTATGTGATTGATGAACTCAAGACAGTAATTAAACGTAAATTCCCGGCCAAATATCAGTTTTTGGATGCATTTCTTATGGAATTACCTTTTGAATATACTTATACGGTTGAAAAGATCGATGCCAATAAGTACCCGAATATTCGGGATAAGAAGGACCTGCCCGTTCTTGTTTCAGCCATTACAGAGGATGTAGATATTTTAATTACAGGTGATAAAGATTTTTTCGATGTGGAGATAGAAAAGCCGGAAATACTTACGCCCACACAATTCTTGGAGAAATATAGTTAAACGCGAGTATATCAATCATTAACCGCCGAACAGGCGATTTTTCTTTTTTAGAACTGCATTAAATTGGGCCAGTGTACTGAATTTTAAAGTACATCCGAATCAATGCCACAACGCACGTGGAGACCGTGATTCTGCTATATCGGGGGTAAAGTACCGAGAATAGTACATTTGTGATGCTGGGAAATATGTTTCCACAGACGAAAAATAGCGGCAGGGTTGTGTAGGGGGATATGGAATTAGTATTATATCTAATGTGATGTGCTGCATATATTATTGTAAAGCTATTGAAAAGCTAATTGCGCTTTATTAGCTCGTAAACGGGTGATTTCTATGCTAGAATATAATCAACTACGAAAGGAGTGAACCCGATGAGCAGCAAAACTACCAACGTCAGCTTCCGTATCGACACTGACGTAAAGAATCAAGCTGACAGACTCTTTGCCGAACTCGGGCTTAATATGACGACAGCGTTTAATATCTTTCTGCGACAAGCCGTGCGCGAAGGTTCCATCCCATTCAGCATTACCGTAAACACACCAAATGCCGGAACAATAGCAGCCATGCTCGAAGCAGAACGGATTGGGCGCGATCCTTCTGTTAAGCGCTATTCCGATGTTGAGGAAGCGTTGCGGGAACTTAAGTCATGATTTTGATAAACTAATTAATGAGATTAAGGACGATGAATAATATTTAAAATAGATTTTGTATCCCAACTGCTATAAAATCATCCTTCATCTTATCTGTTTAAACGTCTTAATGGTTATGCTTTCATCGGCTATAAAGCGAAAGGGAAAGTATGACAGCAGAGTTGGTCGATAGGCATCGATCATTATGATGAAAAAAGTGAAACCAGGCTAAATCAAATACTCCTGCAGAACAACGGTCTATCTCAACTCACAAAAAGATTAGGATATGCCAACGATTTAAATGAGCCAAGCAAAACGAAAGCATATTTGCCCAAAGTGATTTTGACCATGATAGAAGAAAATTATAAGAGTTCTCTTATCACCTATGATGACCTGGTTGTTCTGTTTAGCTATGCAGGTGTGAATCCCGAAGATTTTGGATATGAAGAAGATGAAGAATTATCAGATGCAGCCAAAGCATTAGGAAAAAAGCTGAAAGCAAGGTTGGGAAGTGATCGCTTTGGCAAGGGTAATTTTAGGGCTGAATGGGAAATTTTATGATATAATTAAATGAAAAAATATATAATGAAAAAGGTGAATAAATGGATCTATACAGATTACTTGATTTATATAAGTTTGCCATAGATGAGCGCAGACCCTTCGAGGGAGAGATGCTGACACAACTCCAAGATTACTATCGTATTGGCCTCACTTGGTCATCCAATGCTCTTGAAGGAAATACTCTTACGGAAAGCGAAACCAAGGTGCTGCTTGAGGATGGATTGACAGTTGGAGGCAAACCGTTGCGTTATACCTTTGAAGCGATCGGTCACGCCAAAGCCTATGATTTTATGTTTACGCTGCTGAAAAATAGAACTATCACGGAAAAAGATATTCTTACGATGCATCAAATGTTTTATGAGAGTATAGAAAAGGAATATGCCGGAAAATACCGTGATATGGATGTGTTTATCAGCGGTTCGAAATACCCTTTGACAGAGACAAAATACATACAAGCGGAAATGGAGGGACTGTTTCAATGGATCACAACTGAAAGAGATCAGTTCCATCCGGTAGCGTTTGCGGCACAGCTACACAAAAGATTTGTCTTTATCCATCCTTTTAAAGACGGAAATGGAAGAATTGCAAGACTCGTTATGAACACCGCACTGATACAGGATGGATATCTACTGGCTGTAATTCCTCCGGTGCTTAGGCATGAATACATTGAACTACTTGAAAAAGCCCATAGAGATGACACACCCTTTGAACAGTTTATTACAGAGCGGGTTATCGAGTCACAAAAGGAAATCATGCGACTTTTACACATATCAATACCAAAGCTTGATAACGATATGGGTATGCAATTATAGCATAATACAGCAATTAACCAGAACGTCAGACAATTTACTACTTGGCATTTTTTCTTATTGCTTATCTTTATTTTTATCTTTTTCATGCGCTCAAGGCACGTTGAGTGCGTGGTAAGGATATATCGGGGGTAAAGGGCGGAAATTAGTACATTTGTGAGGTTTGCGATTATGTTCCCCCAGACGGAAAATAGGGGTAGGGTCGTGTGTGGGGACATGAAAGTGTGCAATTATATGCTAATTTAAAAATAGATTAAGTTGTACGAGCAAGAATAACAATTTGATAATATAGTCATATCATGATATTATATGACTATATTATATCGCAGTATGATTATAAAGTTATTGGAATGAGGTGATACCATCGAATCAGCAATCAGACCATCGGCAGATTTAAGAAATCATTATAGTGAAATCTCCAAGCAGTGCAAAGAATCAAGAGATGCTGTTATTATTACTGTAAATGGACGAGGTGATACAGCAGTTCTTGGTTTACAGGATTACTATCAGATGAAATCGGAACTGGAACTACTTAGAACACTTGCAGAGGCGGAAGATGATTTGAAAAATGGGAGATTGGCACCAATGCAGGATTCGTTCGATGATCTTCGTGCATCTTTACTGGAAAGGAAGAATGGATGAAGTACAAAATACTACGAACGGATAAAGCGGAGGAACAGCTCCGTGAAATCATTTTTTATATTGCCGACGATTCTGGTGATATTGATATTGCACTTGGATATTTAGACAAGATTGAAACAGCAATTAATCGTCTTCAGGAGTTTCCAGAGTCGGGGAGTATCCCTCGATATTCGATTTTGAAAAAGCAAGGGTATAGAGTAGTGACTGTTGAAAGGCATCTTGTTTTTTATAAGATAAATGAGGCAGATAAGTTAGTAATTATATATGCTATTGTAGATGGAAGAAGAGAATATCTTAATTTGATATAAAGTTGAACGAAGCATTCGGGTTATTAACAAAGTAAGACGGGAGGGAATTACCATGACCATAAGAGAAGCATTGGAGATGGCTATAGAGGCTGAAGAAAAAGCCCGCGATAGATACCGTGACTTGGCCAAAGGCGCTGATGACCCGGAGACAAGACTACTTTTTGAACAATTGGCTCGGGAAGAGGAAGGTCATCAGAGACGGCTGTCGGACCGGCTAAAAGCCGTGAAATTAATGGGGTAGATTCAGGCATTAACAGGAGCGGGGACAGTTCTTTGGCACCGCACTTAAAAAGTCGAGGTGTGCGCTAAGAACTGTCCCCGTTCTCTTTAGTTTATTTAATGTGCGGCATTTAATTCCAGCCAGTAAGTGCCGCCGATGATCAAGCCCAGCAGAAGAAACAAAAACAAGCTGAATAGAAGCATTTTTTTCCGTACATGGGTATCGCCCTGTTTGAATTCAGCGATCAGGTGGGTGCAGTAGACGGTATTAAACGAGAAGAGCAGGACGACAACGAATTGCAACCAGGGGGGCACCAGGTCATAAGCGGCGTGAGCCAGGTTTTTCCACAGGGAGTGGCTGTAATAAGCCAATACGATAAACTCAATGATCCCGGCTGCCACTTGAAAAGTAAGACTTTGCTGCTGGATGGAGGTGTTCAGTTCCATGAGGTCCTTGATTCGTGCCTGGGTCCGAAAATTCTCCCGGCTCAACATCAGGTCAATCCGGCTGCGCACTACATCTATGGCAGCCTGGTGGTTTTCCCGGGAAAGCCGCAGCTCTTCTTCTGTCCTATGCAATGCTCCCATGATGCTGTTGTAGGGGCGCAGTATGATCTCCAAAAATTCCTCGCCGGTAGTGAGAAAAGATTCCTCTTTGACCTGCCCTTTTACATCTCCGATCAGACCGTTCATATTGCTGGATCCTTCGGTAATGACGCTGTAATCTCCGGCCACAAGCCCGTAGGAAAGGGATAATGACTGAACCTGTTCCTCCAGCTGTTCCACATTTTGCTCTGAGATCTGAGTCGACACCAGTTGGCTGTGAAGAATTCCGGATAAGCGCTGGTCGCACTCTAATTTCTCCTTTAAGACTAGACGGTTCCGTTCCCGATTCAGTCTGCTGATCATATTCAGCCGGATCAACGTACCCTCAAGCAGAGGAAGGCTGGAGCCCAAAAAGCGATCCAGGGCGGGCAGGGTATCTTCCTGCCGCAATAGATAAAACGCGCGCCCTTTGGGCCATTTCCAATCTAGCCGCGCCAGCTGGCCATTTGCAATGGAAAAAGGAATAATATGCTGGAAGGCGCACAATTCTCTAGCCTCCTCCAGCAGTACGTCCCACTCTCCAGCGGAGGAGCCCAGGATGGTGATATTCGCCAAAATATCATCGTTGTTTATTGCTGATGCCTGCTCTGCATCCTGTATAGTTTGATGATATCCCTCCCAACCTCCTTCGGCATCCTTAATTCCCAGGACCAGTACCACCATATTACCTGACTGCAGGCGTGTCACTACCCGATCCTCGCTTTGTGCGAAGAACGGCCTGAGGCCGCTGCTGCCATGGCCTGGACGAAACGCGGCATTTTTGAGTTCTCCTACAAAGGAATCCATGGAACCGGCGTCATCATCCAAAAAATAATAATAACGTAGCATAAAAAAAGCCACATCTAGACCTCCTTTTCAACAGGCAAGGCAATAAAGGCCTTAATCAATGCCTCCCTGAGAATTTTCTTCATTAGAAACAAAATAGCAGATGATGGGAGTAATGTCCACAGGGTACCAGGATATGAATCCACTTTTGCCTTCGGGTAGGATATAAAAAATAACACCAGATGGTATGCTAATAACCACTAATCCCCAAAAATCTGATCGGCAACATTTGACACCCCCTTGACCGTACTTAAATCAGCGACCTATAATTAAATAGTTAAACTTATGACATATAGGTAATGTAATTATAAGTTGGTTAACATACTATGGTGGATGGCGGATGACCCGTTGGGTGGATATGGTTCGCCTGAGTTGAGTTGAGATGAGGAGAGGGGAGAAGAGATGTTAGTATCCTATCACGCCGCTAAGACGTAAGTTGTCAATAATAACTTCCGTTTTCTGTCACACCTATTTCAATACCAACAAAACGTATTCCGGTAATCAGTTCATCTGGTATTGCAGGTAATATCTGTCCTTTATTTGGGGCAGGTTAAGTATTGGCTGGCTTCGATCCTTTATGGGTTGGCGCGCTTTAGTATTATCAATTTGTTCGAAGGAGAGGGTATTATGAAAAAGTTGGTCGCATTATTACTTGTTTTAATCTTGGGATTAGGAACATTAAGCGGATGCTCAAAGAAAAGTGAAACTCCTCAGAAAAAGTCCTTTAAAATCGGTATCGTACAGCCTATGGATCATCCTTCCTTGAATCAGATCAGGGAGACGATTATTTCAGAACTGAAGGCCCAGGGAATGGGAGACAAAGTGGAGATAATTACCAAAAACGCTAACGGCGATATGAATTTGTTGCCTTCTATAATGCAGGAGTTTGTAAATAGCAATGTTGATATGATTGTTCCCATTGCGACCCCTGCTGCCCAGGCCGCACGGGCTTCCACCAAAACAATACCGATTGTATTTTCCGCAGTAAGCAATCCGGTAGAAGCGGGACTGGTTACCTCTTTCGAAGAAACCACCGGTAATATAACCGGTGTTTCCAACTCCATTCCCATAGAAGATATTTTTAAGTTGGCCGCTACAATTACGCCCAAGGCTAAAACATTCGGTTTAGTGTATAACAGCAGTGAAATTAACTCCACCAGCGGAATTAAAAAAGCCAAGTCCTATTGCGACCAAAACGGCATTAAATACAAGGAAGCAGCCATCACGGGTACTGCTGATTTGCAGCAGGCTGCGTCTTCGTTGGTTGGCCAGATAGACGCCTTCTTTACACCCAATGACAATACAGTTGCTTCAGCCATGGCTACCTATGTTAAAGTGGCAACCGATGCCAAACTTCCCATTTATGCAGGCGCCGATTCCATGGTTAAAGATGGAGCGTTGGCAACTGTGGGTATAGACTATACTAAATTGGGAAAACAAACGGCAGCGATGGTTGCTCGTATTGTTAATGGTCAAACCATTAAAGAAAACCATGTTGAGCAAGTCGCGGAATATGCTAATATGATCAATATCAGTACCGCCGATAAGCTGGGTATCACCATTTCCGATGAATTAAAGCAAAAGTTTGTTATCCTCGGAAAATAGAATAAACTGTATTAATAAGCAAGGAAAAAGTATGACACTATTAATTGGTTCTATACAGCTTGGCTTGCTATATGCCATCATGGCATTGGGAATCTATATAACATTTCGCATTTTGAACCTGCCGGACTTGACGGTTGATGGCAGTTTCTCTCTCGGCATGGCCTGTGCCGCTGTGGCGACTATATGCGGTCATCCTTTTCTGGCCCTGTTTATTGCTGTTGCAGCCGGCGCAGTAGCCGGCCTGGCAACCGGTTTGCTGCATACCAAATTAAGTATACACCCCATATTGGCAGGAATCCTGGTTATGACCGGCTTATATACTGTAAATCTTGCCATTATGGGAGGGAAAGGCAATCTATCCGTAGTTGGCAGTAAAACTATTTTTTCTATGATAGAATCCATGTTTACGGCACAAGGCGAGATGGGGAAAACCCTTCTCGCCTTGTCCATATGTATAATTATAATAGTTATTCTTGCCATTGCTTTTAAAACAAGATTTGGTCTGGCCATTCGCGCCACGGGAGATAATGAGGACATGGTTCGTTCGTCCTCAATAAATGCCAGCGTTTCCAAATGTATTGCCTTGTCAACGGGTAATGCCTGTGTAGCTTTATCCGGTGCTTTAATATGTCAGTACCAGATGTTTTCTGATGTAGGCTCGGGAAGCGGTATGGTCATTATTGGCCTGGCATCAGTTATTATCGGCGAAACCGTATTTGGCAGACGATCTGTTACCATTGGCTTGATTTCAGCAGCCTTCGGTTCCATTCTTTACCGGATAATCCTGGCCTTTGCGCTGAAAATAGACATGTTCCCCGCATATGCATTAAAACTGATTTCCGCAGTCATTGTAATAATTGCTCTCTCCGGACCTTCGATAAAGGCAATTATAAGGCAGAATAAGATCAGAAGGGAGGTTCAGACCGTCAAAAAAGCTCAATAGCTGTGTTATTAACAAAATCCCGTTCAATCAACGTACTAGGGTACGTCTCAATCACAGGCTTTTATTAATGCCTTGCTATTGAACTTTTTTGTTCGCTCTGGCTGACTTAATTATTAAGTTGGCTGATATAATATGTTGGATTTAATAAATGTCAGCAAAACTTTTTATGCTGGAACCATAAATGAAAAAAAGGCTTTAAATTCAATAAACCTCCACTTGGAACCGGGAGACTTTGTGACTATAATCGGCTCAAACGGCGCCGGTAAGTCCTCCGTGTTCAATGCCATCGCCGGTGCATTCTTTATTGATAGTGGCGCCATTCTTTTGGACAATAAAAATATTTCCATGACAGCGGACTATTTAAGGGCCTACGACATCGGCAGGCTTATGCAGGACCCTATGAAAGGCACTGCTCCTTCCTTGACAATTGAGGAGAATCTGGCCCTGGCTTACAGCCGAAAAGCCCACAAAAGCTTTTTTGCATTGAATAAGAGGGATTCAGAATACTTCAGGCAATTATTAGCCCGCCTGGATTTAGGTTTGGAAAACCGCATGAAAACCAAGGTCGGCAATTTGTCCGGAGGTCAAAGGCAGGCAGTTACATTGCTTATGTGTACTATTGCTTTGCCCAAGCTGCTGCTGTTAGATGAACATACTGCCGCCCTTGATCCTGCGACAGCCCAAAAAATATTAAAAATTACTGTAGACATTGTCGCCGAATCAAAAATTACCACCATGATGATCACCCACGATATTAGATCCGCCCTTGCTCTTGGCAATCGTACGATTATGATGGATGAGGGCGAGATTATTCTGGATATCAAAGGTGAAGAACGCAGCCAAATGACCATAGATGAATTATTAACATACTATTCTAAGGAAAGAAAGAAGCAGCTTACTGACGACAGGATTTTATTGGCTTAATAAAAGGGAAGCAAGGGGACTGTTTTTCTGCTTACCGAAGAAACGTCCTCTTGCTTCCCTATATTTGTTCTGCCAAAGCAATATGCTTACGAATCACATTACAGGATTCATCAAATAACTTCTGTTCCTCCTCGGTTAAATGCAGCTCAATTGTTTCCTCTATACCATGTTTCCCTATAACGGCCGGCACACCAACATGTAAATCAGTTTGCCCATATTCTCCTTCTAATAAAGCGGATACAGGCATAACTCGATGTTCGTCATGAAAAATGGCCTTGACCATATCGGCGAGTACAGAACCGATTCCGAATTCCGTGGAGTGTTTTCCGTTTATAATATCCATTCCGATAGTGCGGGTACGGTGTAAAACAACCTTTAAATCCAGCTTGCCGTAAACATCAGGCTTTTCCTTCATTAACTCAAATAATGGCCTACCGCCGATATTTACATGAGAAAATGGTATCATGCTGGAGTCCCCATGTTCTCCCATGGAGAAACATTGGATGCTTCTGGCGTCTATCCCGGTTTCTTCTTGAAATACACGCTTAAGTCGGGCGGTATCAAGAGCAGTGCCGGTACTAAATACCCGATGTTTGGCCCAACCAATGCGTTTCCTCATATAATCAGCGATAACGTCGGCTGGATTTGAAATACAAATAAAAATACCTTCAAATCCCGAGTTTTTTAAAGGATCAACAATCTCCTTCATTACCCTGACAGAATCGTCCATCGTATCCAACCTGGTCTGTCCGGGTTTTCTTGGAACCCCTGCCGCTAAAACAACGATCGCTGCATCCTTGCAGTCCCCATAATCACCAGACCTTACGATTGCAGGATGCGGCATAAAACATCCTGCATCTGCTATGTCACCGGCTTGGGCGGCAGCTTTTTGTTTATCTATGTCAATAAATATAATTTCGCTTGCATCGCCCTGTGTAATCAAACTGAATGCACAGTGAGAGCCGACGTGGCCGGCACCTATGATTACAATCTTCCTTGATTGATCTATCATAAACTCCACCTCCTATATGTACGATTCATTAGTTCGTCCAATTTAGCGTTAATTATTCCGGTAACCTGCTCAAAAGCTTGATCAAAATGAAGGTCATCTGCTACACGTATATCAAAAGTATGTACTGGCCGTACATCTTTCCATGCATCGTGCATAATTCCCTTATTATTTAATTGATTTTCTTCAGAAACGGAATAAATAATATCGGTATTATCCAGTTTACATTGTGGGACACTAATGTCCGGGGTGATTTGCTGTCCGCCTTCTATTTGCGGATAAGTGATTAAATTAAGGATTTGATCGGTGGGAAAAACAACAAGTTCTGCTTGAGCAGGAACAGTTTCTTCATAGAAGGGATTTACAGCTTGCATATCAGTCTCCGGGGAATTAGGTGTTTCCTCATTATGCAGTAGTAGAATCTGCTGGTTTTCATTCACCATTAATGTATTTAAATCCATATGTGCTTCAGCGATGATTTGTTTGCCTTTATTTGTTTCATTTATCAAAGCATCAATAAACAAGAGACCTTCCATTTTCTGCAGAAAAGTAGGGAAGGGTTTTCTATCTTGATCCAGTACTTCATCTTTCTTAATAGATACCTTTGATCCATTGGCCTTTATTTTATTGATAAAACAGGTAATATTATCATTCAGATTTTGTTTGCTGTTGCTGAAAACGTGAACATTACGCGATGCTAACATCTTCGCATCATGCTGATAATAAATCCCGTAATCGTTCCTGGGCGGATCCAGGACAAGTGCGATTTGTCCCTCTCCACTCGAAAAACGTTTATAAATAGATAAATCCTGGCGAGATAGATATACCCCCTGACCAGAATGAGCATGAAACGAACCTACACATCTTTTGGCGAAATTATTAGTAAAAACTTGTTTGTCAATATATGTCCAACTGCGGTCAAGAAAGGTCAAACGATGTGATTTATCGTTGCTGAACTGAGCTTCCATGAAACCGGTTACTACTATATATACGCCATTACCATCATTATTAAGCCCGCCGGTTAGAATTCCAGCATTTGTACCATTGGGTTTTGCCAAAGCGTATTCCCACAATTGAATTAATGTAGGAAAATATATCAATATGGGCAAATCACATGATTTTTCGCAATACAAAGGTTTCATCCAGGTATCTGCCAAATGAAAACTATGGGCAGAACTAAGCACAGTCGCTGACTCAATTTCGATACCCTGATCTTTGCTATTATCATTAAGAACAAACATCAGCTGTCCTCCCTGGATGTCAAAGCTATTAATCTGATAACTTCTACAGCGTTTTTCTTTAACCTGCATGTTAAGCTAAAATATTCGCTATAGACTCAAAAGGGGTGAGATTTTGATAAAATGTCCAGCAAGGTCATTTTGAAAATAATTAAGTGAATGTATACCATTTGTAGTAGAATATAAATAGTAATATACCAATACAGAATATTTGTCCGAACAAAACAGAAAATGCACTGATGATCCAACGCTTATTGAAAATAAGAGGGGGTCGAGCATATGAAAATTGTTCAGATGATTGAGGAGTTGCGTAAAGAACTGATAGAGCAAGGAACAAGTAAAGGCTTACAAGATCCGGAAGTAATTCGATTAAGTCAAAAGTTAGATGAATTCATTAATACCTATTATCGTGCAGAAGATGAATTGTGCGTGCAAGTTGAATTATTTCAAAAAGACGAATGAGAACCCGTCCTAGTGGCGGTTTTTTGATGTTTTCACGGGTTTACAGCGCTAGTACTCTGTTAAGCCTAAAAATTGCATTCCCACCGGCTAAATTTCCGCAGGGCTTCGTTGTCGTCAATCGCAATACGTCCAGTATTACTCACTCCTCCGACGGCCATGGATGGCTTAGTGTCGAGGTGCCAAGGATGGCAAGGAACGACCGCCTTGCCCTGCAAAAATTTTTCTCGGCGGATAAAATCAACTTTTAGACTTAACAGGGTACTAGTGAAATGCTGGGACACCGATAATTATTGAGGTGCATATGGATTATTCTAAATATACTTGTGAACAGTTAATTGCAAGAATAACTGAGCTTGAAGGGCTTAACCGGGAACTACTGGCAGCCAAGCCGCTTCAGAAGCATGAAGCGGCTTGGCTTGGCTCAGAACGGCGGTTAAATGATATCATCAATTTCTTGCCGGATGCTACATTTGTGATTGACAATGATGGACAAGTAATTTATTGGAATAAAGCAATTGAAGAAATGACCGGGATACCTAAGGAACAAATGATCGGCCGGGGCAATTACGAGTATGCCATCCCTTTTTACGGAGAACGTCGTATCGCCTTAATTGACATAGCTCTTAAGTCCGGGAATAATCAATCAGGAGATAACTATAACTGCTTTCGGCAGGAAGGCGACACGTTTTGGGGTGAAATCTGTATCCCTAATAATGGTGGTAAGGGGACTTATTTATGGTTATCCGCATCTAAACTATATGATGTCCAGGGTAATACGATTGGAGCTATTCAAACTATTCGCGATATTACGGCGCGCAAAAAAGAGGAAGAGCAGAGAGAAAATTTACTGCAATTATTACAAACAATGTTTGATGATCATATTGCGGTTATGCTCCTTATAGAGCCTCTGACTGGAAAAATAGCTGATGCTAATCCTGCCGCTTGTACCTTCTACGGATATACCAAGGAAGAACTTCTTAATATGTTTATTCAAGACATCAATATGTTATCAGAAGAAGAAGTTCAAATTCGCAGGCTAATGGCTTTAGAGGCCAAACAAAGATATTTTGTTTTTCCACACCGTTTAAAAAGCGGAGAAATAAGGATGGTTGACGTTTATTCCTGTCCCGTAATTCATAACGAAGTAAAAATGCTTTATTCCATTATTTTTGACGTTACCGATCGGGAAAAATATAAAGAAGAATTATACTTGGAAAAAGAGCTCTTCCGTGCTACCCTTCTTTCCATCGGCGATGGGGTGATAACCACTGACCGACAAGGCATGATAAATGTTATAAACAAAGTTGCCGAGCAGCTTACCGGCTGGACACAAGAGGAGGCCTTTGGCCGGCCGTTGGAAGAAGTATTTAATATAGTCAATGAATTCACCCGAGAAAGATGCGAGAACCCCGCCCAAAAGGTGTTAGACAGCGGAAATATTGTTCAGTTAGATGATCATACCAAGCTCATTTCTAAAGAGGGCGTTGAACGATCTATTCAAGACAGTGCGGCGCCCATTAAGGATAAAGATAACAACATTAATGGAGTAGTAATAGTATTTGGAGATTTTACTGATAAGAAGGAAAGGCAAGAAAAAATTGAATATTTAAGTTTTCACGATCAGCTAACCGGATTATATAACCGCAGATTTTTTGAAGAAGAGCTGAAGCGATTGGATATCGAAAGAAATCTGCCTTTAACCCTGATTATGGCTGATGTCAATGGGCTGAAGCTGACCAATGATGCCTTCGGCCATTTAGTCGGAGATAAGATTTTAATAAAAGTTGCCGAGGTTATGAAAAGAGTTTGTCGAGCCGATGATATTATTGCCAGAATAGGCGGTGATGAGTTTGTTGTTATATTGCCTAAAACTGATTTTAAACAGGCCGAAATGTTTGTAAAACGAATACATGATGATGTCGCCGACGAACAAGTGGAGTCCATAAACTTATCTGTCTCTTGCGGATGGGGAACCAAGCAGGACACAGGGGAAGAAATAGCGACAATTTTCAAGAATGCCGAAGACCATATGTATAGGCTTAAGTTGTCGGAGAGCTCGAGTATTCGCCATAAGACCATAGAGATAATAATTAAGACTTTATATCAAAAAAATAAAATAGAACAGCAGCATGCGGAACGGGTTAGTCGCCTGTGTGTTGCTATGGGAGTTGCTTTAGATTTAAGTCAGGAGAATGTAAAAGAGCTTCGGATTACGGGCTTGATGCATGATATAGGGAAAATAGCAATTGATAGCCGTATTCTGGATAAGCTTGATCCCCTTAGCGATGCTGAATGGCTGGAAATTAAGCGACATCCGGAAGTCGGCTATCAGATATTGAGATCTGTAAATGAGTTTGCACCGCTAGCCGAATATGTCCTGGCACATCATGAAAGATGGGATGGAAATGGTTATCCAAAACGATTAAGAGGCGAAGAAATACCTTTGGAATCAAGAATCATAGCAGTTGTTGATGCCTACGAAGCAATGACCACTGTCAGGCCCTATCGAAAGGCATTAAATGAAGATGTCTCAATTAAGGAAATTATAACAAATGCGGGAACCCAATTTGATCCGGTGATTGCCAGGGTATTCGTCCAAAAAGTTTTGGGAAAAGAATAGAGAAGAATTAAATTTATGTCCGGGTGCGTGTTAAACGGTTATTTCTTTAAGTTGTAAGGTAAGAAAGAAGGTCGTACCATTTTTTTCGTCGCTATGAAAATGAACTGTACCTTTTAGAAATCTTTCCCCAAACAGCTTCATACTATAAGTTCCAATTCCTCTTCCCAGGCCTTTCGTAGAAAAAGAACGTTTAAATATCTGTAATTGCACGGAGCGTGGAATGAACGTGTGGTTATGGACCCAGAACTCCACATAATCCGTTTCAATCTGACGACAGCCGATAACAACGCTTTCATGGTTGTCAATCGCTTCTAATGAGTTTTTGATCATATTTCCCAGAACGTTTTTTAGAATGATCGCATCACTTCTGAAAACAATGTTTGGCGCATCAGCACTCACAATAATTTCCTTATTTTCGGCCACCGGATGATTGCGGTACAATACTGCGACTGAATTCAAAACTTCATTAGAATACAGTTCTGAATAATCCACCGGCAGCACGTTGTTTTCTGCTTCGATGATCCTTCGTTGCTCCTGAATCTGATTAACTAAACCGGAAAAGGCGGTTTCAATAAATTCGACATCCTCTATTAATCTTTCCGGCACCTCATGTTTTAGCATGGAAACTAGACCTTTTAATGCTCCGGAAGTATTCAATATATCGTGAAAGAAAACCCTTTCAAAGAGCTTTCTTCGATTAGTGTCACTAACATCCGTAAGGGTAATGACATAAAATATCTTTCCCTCAACTTCAATAGGTGCAACATTTTCAAACATGTTTATGGGCAATTGAATACCATTATCATTAGACGTTATTATAATCTCACCTGAATTTTCGGACTGATCCGAAATGGATTTAAGAATTAGATCGACCGCGCCGCAATATCTGCACGATTCCGAAGTTCCACATCCTCCAAGGGTCTCTCCAGAATGGATACAGTTTAGCGCCTCACCAGGCCTTTTGCCAAGAATAGCCTGGTTTGATTGTATCTCCAAAAGTCGGTTGAAGGTTTCGTTGGCGAAAATAATCTGGCGATGCTGGTTAGCGATAATAATAATAACATTAACATGGTTAAATGCTTCTGTTAGAAATGGATTATTGGCAAGCAGCTGGACCTGTTTTTGTAATTCAAGCTCATCTAATCTCCCGGATGGTGCGTGGAGAGTATCTGGTGCCCAAAGTGCCATTCCTTAATCTCCTTCCTAATAAACTGATGCCATGAGTATCCTTCTAACTTTCGACAAAGCCTGCTAAGTTCCTTTTTATATGCTAGTACCCTGTTAAACCTAATTCTTTATCTTCTCATCGGTCAAATTCACGTATGACTGTGTTGTCTTGCAGCTCCATGCCATCCGTGGCATCGCTGCATTTGTCCATCCTTGGACTTTAATCACAATACGCCCGGTATTGCTCAATCCTCCGACGGACATGGATGGCCTAGTGTCGAGGTGCCAAGGATGGCAAGGAACGACCGCCTTGTCATACATGAATTTTACTCGATGAATAAAATACACAATTAGATTTAACAGAGTACTAGTAAAAATACTGTCTCTACTTATAGGCATTTAATAAAGTGAGTAAAGAAAACCTGGAGGCTTATGTAGGGGACTTCTGATTTCATTCATCAAAAATTCAGGTGTCTCTCAGGCAATGTTTATACTTATCAAATATACTCAATTTATGTATTAACGCCCCTTGGATTTCTATGTCTATTAGAATTAATAAGTTTTATAGACTAACATTATGAGGGAGGACCAGAGATGAGAATCAGATTAAGGGATAACCTTGCTTTGACGCTAATAGTGATACTATCGGCAATATTAAATTTATCAAATTTAGCCATAGAAGGATATTCCAATCAATATTACGCAGCCGGAGTAAAGAGCATGACCATGAGCTTGAAGAACTTTTTTTTTGTAGCCTTGGATCCTGCCGGCTTTGTTTCTATTGATAAACCACCTTTTGGTTATTGGATGCAGGCGATCTCTGCGAAAGTGTTTGGTTTCAGCGGATGGAGCATTCTTCTTCCACAAGCGTTGGCCGGCGTGATTTCGGTTGCGCTTATCTATTACATTGTAAAGAGATCTTTTGGAAAGGCAGCAGGCCTGATTTCGGCATTATGCCTGGCAATAACACCGGTGTTTGTTGCTGTCAGCAGGAATAACACCGTGGATAATCAGTTGGTTTTGGCATTACTATTGGCCTGTTGGGCAATTTCGATTGCCGCCGAAAAAGGGAAACTTAAATATCTTATCTTAAGTATGGTATTTGTAGGCATCGGATTTAATATCAAGATGTTGCAAGCTTATATGATCGTTCCTGCGTTATATATTCTATATTTATTTTCCAGTTCAATATCGATCAAAAAGAGAATTGTCCATCTGACTGCCGGTACAGTGATACTGCTGGCGGTATCTCTATCGTGGGCTTTGGTGGTTGATTCCATACCAGCCGCGGATCGACCCTATGTTGGGAGCAGCAATAACAATACAGTAATGGGGCTTATTACCGGACATAATGGAACGGAAAGGCTGGGCGGCATATTCAATATATTCAGTCGCGGCGCAGGTCCGGGAGGGTCTCCCGGCAATGGAGGAGCAGGAGGAAGTCCTCCTCAGAATCGGATGAATGACAGGGAGCCGAGAAATGCAACGGGTGGCACTGAGCAAAGTGGACCGGAATATGCAGCCGGGAACAGCGGACAAATAGGGCCGGATTATTCAACGGGTGGCGCCAACGGACAGCAACCTCCCAATAACTTTGGATATTATAATGCAGCAATTAATCAAACCGGATGGGAAATGCCGGGTAATCCTCCCGGTGGAAATGTTGAAGGTTCGGAGCCAGGCGGTGGTAATATGCAGCAACCTCCTTCAGGGAGGGGCTCAGGCAATGGATTCGGCGGAGGTCCGGGAGGTGGTGGCGGACTATCAGGCACCTTTGGTAATCAGACTCCCGCCGGTATTACACGGTTGTTTGCTAAAAACGTATTGTCTGACCAGATCGTTTGGTTTATACCTCTGGCAGTCTTGGGATTCTTAGCGGCGGCTATCAGGGAAAAATTAAAATTCCGCCTGGATAATAAAAGGAAGCAAGCCCTGGTTTTATGGTTCATGTGGTTTTTGCCGGAATTCATTTATTTTAGCTATAATACGGGATTATTCCATTCTTATTATTTGACCATGATGGCGCCTCCGATAGCGGCTTTAACCGGAATTGGCATTGTCTCTATGTGGGAGATGTACAAGGAGGGCGGATGGAAATCCTGGTTTTTGCCGGTGGCACTATTGGCAAATAGTGCGGTTCAATTATTAATGCTGATCTATTTCTATAGTTCATCAAATATTGTAAAAGTATTAATGGGTTTGCTTATAGCGTTGTGCTTTGTTTCTACACTGGCACTGGTGGTTATTAATCTTCTAAAAAAGAAAAATACTGTTATGGAGGAAACCGCGAATATAAAGGGAAACAAAGGCTCTAAAATCAAAAAGATACTGGTTAGTTTAGCGGTAGCCGGTCTAATGATAACACCTGCAGCGGGATCTGCTGCGGCAGTGTTCTACGCAGTCAATTCATCAATGCCGGGCGCCGGCCTGGAACTGCTGCCTGCTCAAAAAGGACAGACACAGAAGGGGGCTTTCTTTCAAGGCAGCGAAAGAAACAACAGTGGGGAACCGGGTGTTCAAAATAACAGTACAGCAGATTTAATAGCATTTTTAAAAAACCATCAGGTTAACGGAAAAAGCCAGATCGTTGTGAGCTCAGCCAATACTGCCGAAAATCTGACCTTAAATTCTGACATATATGTGGGATCACTGAGTGGGTTTATGGGAAATGAGACCGTTATGAGTTTGGATCGATTTAAGCAGTTGGTTAAGAGCGGAGAAGTGCGCTATGTTTTGGCCGATGGGGGTGATGGCCGCGGAGGGCCTGGAGGCGGTTCAAACGGTGAAATCATGACCTGGGTTAAGGCAACCGGTCAGCTTGTTTCTTACGCCGGAGCGGATACGACCAAAGATTCAAACCAGAGTGCGGAGCAGCTATATGATTTGATTGGCTATACCGAAGGATCAACCAGCAGATAATAACAATAGTCCATAAAAATTAAGCTATGGTATATAAAAGTAAAATATAATATAAATCAAAGCAGATAACCAGTATGAAGAAATATTCCAAATATGGCTGTCTGCTTTTTTTGTCACACTTTGACTGGTGATTTCCGGACATAATATGTTAACAGGAGGTAGATCATATGAAACATTATCGGCAGGAATTATGGTTTGAAACCAAAAAGCGGAGAGAATTAATAAATATAACAACTTTTGTCCAAAAGTGTTTGGAGGAAAGCGGCATTCGAGAAGGTCTTCTTCTCTGTAACGCGATGCATATTACAGCCAGCGTCTTTATAAACGATGATGAAAGCGGATTGCACCAGGATTTCGAAACGTGGTTGGAAAAACTCGCTCCCGAAAAGCCCTATAATTATTATCGCCATAACGGCTACGAGGATAATGCGGATGCGCATCTGAAACGTACAATAATGGGAAGGGAAGTGGTTATCGCGGTTAGTCAAGGGAAGCTTGACTTTGGTCCCTGGGAACAGATATTCTATGGCGAATTTGATGGTTGCCGCCGCAAACGCGTATTGGTCAAGATAATTGGAGAATGAGTAAAAGTTAGAAATACAATAATACTACTATTTGTTTTTAATTATTTTGATTTTCAGTAGAGGAATATATTGCTATTTATCGAATATAAAAACAGATAATATCGTATTTAGTCGAAACTGTTGTTAAAATGGGGGTAAAATGAAGGACTGCCAGTTTCTTTTGGTAGATGACAGCCAATTAAACAGCAAAGTATTATTGGACATTCTGCATGATGCAGGATATAGAAATATTATTGTTGTTAATTCCCCTTTGCGTGCGATATCTTTAATGGATGATATTGCATCAGGTTTATCCGAATACTCCCAACAAATGGACATCATTATTACCAATCTAATTATGCCTGATATGGACGGTATTCAATTTTGCCGAGTTATTAAACAAAATGCTGAGTATCAGGACATTCCGATTATCATGATAACCTCCTCAACTGAATTGGATCATCTGGAAAAAGCCTACAAAGCAGGTGTTGTCGATTATATTACCATACCCTACAAAAGCGGCGAAGTCTTAAGCAGAATAAAAACAGCTCTGCGTTTAAAAAATGAAATGCACCAAAGGCAAGATAGGGAAGTCAAACTAACCCGGTATAACAAAATGCTGGTTGATGATCTTACCGTGGCCAAGCAGTTACAAATGCAGATGCTGCCCGATACAATAGAAAACGAAAGAATATATATTCAAGGTTACTATTTGCCGGTTGCATTCCTGGGAGGGGATTTATACTATTGGGATAAAATAGACAACGGAAGATATGGAATCATTCTATTAGACGTTATGGGGCATGGTACTGCTACAGCCATGATATGCATGTATTTGAGATCGTTGCTTCCTGAATTGATGAAAAATCATCCTGATTCCATAAGTCTTATTAACGTTTTAAATAGCATAATGCTCGATTTTAATCATCATCTCTCTCAAAATGAATATCATTGTACGGTGTTTTATACCATAATAGATATTAATAACAATACCATCGAATACGTAAACGCCGGACATCCTTCGGTAGCGCTAATTACTAACGGTCAAAACATAAAATGGCTGGACAAAGGGTGTATACCTGTAGGAATATTTGCTGACATGCCAATATCCAATGAAACGATTTATTTTACCGATTCAGCCCATTTATTTATGTGGTCAGACGGTTTATATGAATTTCTATTAGCCAAAAAATTTCATCCTGAAATGCTTCTCCAATACCTTTCCTCAAGCTATGATTATATTAGAAACAGAAAATCGATGATTGGCAAATTGTTTAGACAAATCGAGAACTTTCCGAGGAATGATGATATTTCGTTGGTGCAAATAGATATTTGGGCAGGGTGAAAAAATATGATTGAAGTCAAGTACGCTTGCTCCTCGAATATCTTCAATATTCCCAAAATAGATAATTTGTTGTGTTTTCTTCTCGAACATGAAAACATTCTTGAATATCGAGGATTTTGTTTTGCTGCCCATGAATTGCTTATTAATAGCATAGAAGCTCTCCGCGGCATCTATAGTAAATCTCTTCAGAACGATATCAATGTATATATTCAAATCTCTGACGATATTATTTTATTTAGTATTAATGACCGGGGAGGAGGAATTCCGGAAGAAACAATGCAACGCATTGATAAACTGAATATGGAGGATTTGCTTAATGAAGAGAGAGGAAGAGGTATTTATTTAATAAAGAACTTTGTTGATGAATTTTCTTATGCAGCAGAAGATAACGGTAGTTTTTCATACACCATAAGTAGTAGAAGAAATGGACGATAGGTATTTAATAAATATGATTTGAATATTGGGGGAGGATTGCATTTGAAAATCCGAAATATTACTAAAAGTAGCCTAACGGTTAAAACCGGTTTAATTTCTGCTTTCATAATAGCCCTAATCATCACCATATTTACAATTAAAACCAACTGGGATTCCAAAAATATGATGAGCTACTATGAACAAATAAGAAGTAATGAAACTGAATATGGAATAAATCAAACGTTTCAGTCCCAATATGATACTCTAAGAGTCGGTTTAATACCGATAATTAATGATGAAAAGATAGTTAATGCTTTCGCAGCCAGAGATAGGGGTGCTCTTAAGCTTTTATCGGAACCTTATATGAAATCCTTTAAAGAGTATGGGATTGACCAATTTCATTTTCATCTTCCTGATTATACATCTTTCTTGAGACTTCATAAACCGGAACAATTCGGGGATGATTTATCCAAAACCCGGCCCATGGTACCGGATGCAATCAACAAAAAAGCTGTAACCATGGGTTTGGAAAAAGGAGCAGGGGGTATGGGATTTCGCTATATAACTCCTGTGTATAAGAATGAACAGTTTATTGGAACCGTTGAACTGGGGATGGGACTAAACGAAAAACTGATTCAAAAAATGAAAAAGAATTATCCTGGGGAATGGTACGCTTTTACTATAGATGGAGAAAAAAACCTATTCAACTTTGGTACCTCAGATGAAAAAAGTGCTGTAAAACTGTCTAATGAACAAATAGAAAAACTGAAAAACAAACAGTTTTTCTATTTCAAGGAAGGTAGGTATGTGGTATATGTTGCTCCTTTAATCGATTCATCGGGTAATGTAGCGAGTTTTTTGGAACGTGTTTATGACAATTCAGCAATAGTAGACCAAATTGCTGCACAAGCCAAAAATAATGTAATATCAGGTTGCATTCTAGGGATTTTAGGAATATTTATATCCGGATTTTTGCTTTTCCGTTTATTACAACCTTTGATCAAAATCAAAAGTGAGTTGAATACGCTTGCTTCAAGCGGGGGAGACCTTACCCAGAGAGTTGACGTCGAGAGCAACGACGAAATTGGACAACTGGCTGAAGCTTTTAATCGTTTTATCGAGACCGTACAGTCAATAGTGAATCAAGTCAAGGCATCTTCCTCCGGTGTTGCCAATATGGCCAGCAATATGGCAGAAGCCGCTGAAATGAATGGCAGAGCATCGGAACAAATAGCCGGCGCAACCAATACAATTGCCGATGGGGCGACACATCAGGGTGGTAATGTCATCAGAATTAAAGATCAGATTGAAATTTCGTTAAACAAGACTGAGGAAGGTGTTGGTAAAGCCAATGAGATGTTGGAAGAAGCCAGAATTGCTACTCAGGTAGCAGTTGATGGAAACAACTACATGCAGAAGGTAATAGAACAATTTGCCTGGATTGGAAAGACCGTGGAATTCGCCACGGAATCGATCCAAAACCTGGGCAAGCGCTCTGAGGAAATCAGTGGCATTGCAGTAGCTATATCAGCAATTTCATCACAAACAAATTTGCTGGCATTAAATGCCTCTATCGAAGCTGCCAGAGCAGGTGAAAGCGGTCGAGGATTTGCTGTAGTAGCTGAAGAGATTCGCAAGCTATCTGACAGTACCGCAGAAGCAGCGCGAAATATTACCGAGCTAATCAATTTTACCAATGCTGAGACCATAATTACGGTTAAAACCATGGAAAGTAATCTGGAGAATGTAAATACACAGATGGGATCAGTTAAAAAAGGTGGAGAAGCATTACATAAAATGGTTTCGTCAGTTCAAAAAACCGAACTCAATGCTATGAGTATGTATGAGCTATATAAGCAGATTCAAAACATGATGGTAATTATTAATAATTCAATAAATGAAATAGCAGAGGTTATCAGCGATAATGCGGCCTATGCCCAAGAGGTAGCGGCTTCATCTCAGGAACAGTATTCTGCCATGCAGGAAATCACGGCGAATTCCATTGAGCTTTCTTCCATGGCTCAAGAACTTAAAACGGAAGTCAGCAAATTTAAGTCGAGTATCTATAGTTGAACCAAAGTTGAATAAATTTAGCTTTAAGGAGAAGTTTTACTATGTTAACTGATGGAAATATGATTAAGGATTCAGTCAATGTCACTCAGCAAATCCAAGGCTCGATACAAATTATTTCATTTAGTGGAATTTTGGAATATCAAAATATTCAGTTTGCCAAAGATAGGATTAATGATTTGTTTGTGGAAGCAAAGCAATACATTTTGGATTTTTCTAATCTAACAAAAATTGACAGTACAGGCTTTGGTCTAATTTTCAGTGTGATAAAAAAGAAACCGGTGAATGCCGGCTTAGTAGCAGTTGTAACCGATAAATTTATCGCTGAATTATTCAATATAACCAAAATTGTTCAACTGTTTCCGGTTGTTGGCAGTATTGACAAGGCTAAGGCAATACTTGATAACATGGGTAATATCGATGACGAACAGAAACTTAGGGACTTTGTAAATATTTAGGAAAGACAGGTAATTACAGGGATCAATATATACAGTAAATATAGTCCTTGGCCTTGCTGCTGACAAGACCAAGGACTTTTTTTTGGCAATGATCTGCATATCGATACTCTGTTTAACAAACCCTGATTACTCCGACTGAAAATACTCCAAACTTAATCTCCACATATTCCCTGCGCCAATGCACTAATATCAGGTTTAGTCACTCTTACTGCGTCAAAGTCCGGGGATGTAGATGAATCATTGATTTTTGTTGAAGTTACTCTCATTTCGTATGTGCAGCAGTCGGGGCAAGCTCTGTCGCAGAAAGTTACGGTAAAGGGTGTTTCTTCTACCCAATCCTCAATAATTTTACCCTGTACGGGAATGAATTCAACCAGTCTGCGGAATGTCCATGTTCTCAATAAATCCTCATTTCCATTGCATTTCCTGACTAGATCAAATGTTAAAACAAGTTCGAAACTTCTTTGTCTCGCAGGAGTTTCTAAAGCAACATCAAAGAAAACCAGACTCGAAAATTCAATTTTAACTACCGGTCTGTAAAGACAAGTAGCATCTACTAAAACTCTATCCAGGACTATTGTAGCCGGTGCTGTCTGTGCAGGATCAAATATAGCGTCTTGAGGGCTGTTCCCGCATTCCAATAATATTCCTTTGGGTTTAGGATGTTTAGGAAAAGTGCAAAAATTTTGGGCTTTGTCTGGACCTTTATTTCTCTCTGAACAATAAAAAAAACCGTTTTTAAATTGCTCCATTATACGCTTCCTCCCTTTTTGTTAATATGTTGATCAGAATAAATTCTGTTTTCATATTTATGTTATGCATATGTACCAAATCGGGTTCCATTTAATGTTTATAAAGTAAAATACAGTGTAAATGTGGAACCCACATTTAGGGGTTATCAAGGAGATGGCCAACTGTAAATAGAGGCAGAATAAGTACGTTCTACCAGAGCCAATGTTTCATTGGGGATCTGTTGTGTTCATGGTGGAGAAACCATTTGCGTGTATTTTTGCCATTTAATTAATCTTGACTATGTTGAATACTGCGCTTACCGAATACCTATTGCACGGTTTGCCGCCAGTCAGGCCACGATTAAATATAGTCGAATATAAATGGTAACTATATGCAATCTAGAGTGCCATAGGACACACCTGATTTTTAATTGCTATCACTGCAATTTGAGGACATAGCGATAAATATTCCCACCTGTATCGAAAGGGCTACAATAGACCATACAGGACAATATCGCCGGCCAAAAGGTTGCTCAAATGCCATATATCTGTCTGCACGCATTTGAGGCAAAATATCTAAAACGCTAGAATCAGCTTGTACCTGATCTCGCTGTCCATGCAAAACTATAAGGAAGATGACCGCATGGTTTTTTTAGGGCATCTATCAGAAACAAGTTGAAAGGAAGTGGTCTCTAAGTGACAGGAAAAAAGACTAGATCTATTCACATGGCATTACTCTTTGTTTTCATGGCCGTATCCATTTTTCCCGGTCAGGCTTTTGCGGGTGATTATGGCACAACCCTCCTGAAATTAGGGAGTAGAGGACCGGCAGTATCCAGTTTACAGAAGGATTTGACCGCTCTGGGGTACAATACATATGGGATTGATAGCATCTTCGGAGCCAACACTCAAAATGCTGTATTAGCCTTCCAGAAAGCTAAGGCAATTACGGCAGATGCCTTAGTAGGAAATCAAACCAAAACTGCCCTCAATAATGCATTGCAGGGTAAGCAGACCTATGTTCTTCAAGTTGGGGACAGTTTGACAGGTATCGCCAGCAAATATGGAATTAATGTAAATGATCTGATGAAAGCAAACGGGCTTACTTCATGGACTGTGGATCCCGGAGTCGTACTGATTATCCCCGTTGCTTACATGAGCACCCGATATCCGGAAATGGCAGATTGGTGGACGGTTGTGGATAAAGCCTTTCCTAGAAAGGCCAATGGAACCGTTACAGATATTAATACGGGAATCACTTTTAAAGTGCACCGCTATGGCGGAACCAATCATATAGACGCTGAACCCATTACCGCTGCAGATACCGCCAAAATGAAACAAATATACGGAGGGCAATGGAGCTGGAACCGGAGAGCCATTATGGTTAGCATTAATGGACGAGTGTTCGCTGCTTCGATGAATGGGATGCCACACGGGGGGCAGGACATTACAAATAACAATTTTGACGGGCAATTCTGTATTCATTTCCTGAACAGCCGCACCCATGGTACTAATCGCGTTGACGAAGCACACCAGGCTGCTGTTCATAGGGCTGCTAATTATACTTACTAAAGCAGGGTCCGACTTTATCGACACTCTAATACCGGCATCGCAAAGGATGCCGGTATTAGACCGTCAAAAAAGCCGAATAACTTTGTTGTTCAAGAAATCCCGTTCAATCAACGTACCTTATGTACGCCTCAATCACGGGATTTCCTGAACGCCTCCTTCTTCAGCTCTTTTGTTCGGCCTGATTTTTTTGACACGCTGTTTCCGGCAGCATTCATTACCGGAGGGTGACGGAACATGGAGCAGGCACACTATTAGATATTCAACAATTAAATAATTTTACGGTGCTGATTTACAAGCTGAACAAACAAGGTTATAATATGAGCAATATTAAAAACCGATGAACAAGAGAAGTAAGAATTGTTGTATGTACTCAGAGAACCGCTGGATGGTGAGAATGCGGTTGCGGATATGATTCTGAATGGACTTGTGAGGTCAGCCCGAAATTGAAAAAGAGTAGGCGCTGACGGGAACCCTGTCCGTTATCAGTGGGGTGCATATGATAGTATGCAAAATGAGTGGGCGATTTATCGCCAATTTGGGTGGTACCGCAGAAGTTTAGAAGCTTTTGTCCTGATTATCGGGGCAAGGGCTTTTTTATTTTTTATTACTTGTATAACAACGACAAAAAGGGGAGGTTGTATATGTCAAAAGGACGATTTGGAATCCATGGCGGGCAGTATATTCCCGAGACGTTAATGAATGCGGTGATAGAGTTGGAGGAGTCATACAACCACTATAAGAATGATCCTGATTTCCAGAAGGAATTGCAGGATCTCCTTAAAAATTATGCGGGGCGGCCTTCGCTGCTCTATTACGCAGAAAAGATGACCAGAGATCTGGGCGGCGCCAAGATATATCTTAAGCGGGAAGATCTTAATCACACCGGCTCGCACAAAATCAACAACGTACTGGGACAGGTTTTGTTGGCCCAAAAAATGGGCAAGACCCGCGTGATTGCCGAAACAGGGGCGGGACAGCACGGCGTTGCCACTGCGACTGCCGCAGCACTTTTGGGGATGAAATGCGAGGTTTATATGGGAAAAGAGGACACCGAACGTCAGGCGCTCAATGTTTACCGGATGGAGTTGCTGGGCGCAAAGGTGCATGAGGTCACTAGCGGCACTCAGACACTCAAAGACGCGGTGAATGAGACTATGCGTGAATGGACAGCGCGGGTGGAGGACACCCACTATGTGCTGGGATCTACCATGGGTCCGCATCCTTTTCCAACCATTGTCCGCGATTTTCAGAGCGTGATCGGTCGGGAAGTCAAGCAGCAGATTTTGCAAAAGGAAGGCAAACTGCCCGATGCTCTGCTGGCTTGCGTCGGCGGCGGCAGCAACGCGATGGGGTTGTTTTATGATTTTATAGAAGATCCAGGGGTTCGACTGATTGGCTGTGAAGCGGCGGGACATGGTATCGATACCGAAAAGAACGCCGCAACCATGTCAACCGGAACGATTGGCATCTTCCATGGGATGAAGTCCTATTTCTGTCAGGATCACTACGGTCAGATCGCCCCGGTCTATTCTATTTCCGCAGGACTTGACTATCCGGGCGTAGGTCCGGAGCATGCCTATCTTCGTGACACGGGCCGGGCGGAGTATGTGCCGGTTACCGACGATGAAGCAGTGGAGGCGTTCGAATACCTGTCACGAACGGAAGGAATTATTCCGGCTATTGAAAGCGCTCACGCGGTTGCCTATGCGCGACAACTTGCGCCGGCAATGGGTAAAGACAAAATCCTGGTAATTAATCTTTCCGGTCGAGGCGATAAAGATGTCGCGGCCATAGCACGATACAGGGGGGTGCAGATCGATGAGTAAGGTACAGCAGGCGTTTGCAAACGGCAAGGCGTTTATTCCATTTATAACTGCGGGCGATCCGTCCATGGAGATAACTGAACAACTTGTGCTAAAGATGGCGGAAGAAGGTGCGGATCTGATCGAACTGGGTATTCCGTTTTCCGATCCGGTTGCCGAGGGACTCGTAATACAACGCGCGGATGAGCGCGCACTAACGGGCGGCGCAACTACCGACAAGATATTTGATATGGTGCGGCGCATCCGCAAGATATCCACTATACCCATGGCCTTTATGACCTATGTGAACCCTATTTTTACGTACGGCACTGAGCGATTTATGCAAAACTGTCAGGAGACGGGTATCGATGCCGTGATTGTCCCTGATCTGCCTTTTGAAGAAAAAGAAGAACTCATGCCTCATTGCTCAAGGTACGGCGTCGACTTGATTTCGCTGATTGCACCTACCTCCCATGACCGCATACGTATGATTGCCAAAGAGGCACAGGGATTTGTTTACTGTGTATCCTCCATGGGTGTGACCGGAGTGAGAAATGAAATCAGCACTGACGTGGGCGAAATGGTTAAACTCGTTAAAGAGGTCAAGGAAATACCTTGCGCCATAGGTTTTGGCATCTCCTCGCCGGAACAGGCGGCGAAGATGGCTCAGTTTTCGGACGGCGTAATTGTGGGGAGCGCGATTGTGAAGATAGTGGAGCAATACGGAGCAGACTGCGTACCATACGTGGCACAATATGTGCGGCTGATGAAGCAAGCCGTATCCGTGTAACAATATCAAGGGGCCAGTTAAAATTTACCGGTTAAATGATTCTTTAATATACGTAAGTCCTTTGTCTATGTATATGTAACCAAGCTCCGATTTAATAGTATTGACAAATAAACTTTGCAGAGCGTATATTTACCATAATTAAATAATGGTACCTAGTTGAGATGAGAAGAGCTGAGTTGAGATTAGCTTAGTGGAGCTTGGTTATACGTGCATAGACCAGGGCTTTCATAAGCTCTGGTTTTTTAATTCTTAAAGCATGGTTTCATTCATGACCCTGAAAGTATACCACAGGATCGCGATCTCAATGATTTTTAAGAAACGGGGTGAGTTTAGCAGAGCAGAGCAGAGCTATCAATTTAAGACTAGTTGAGTAGAGTAACCCGCAACATATTTATTATTTTAAGGAGTGAAAGACATGATACAAAATGTTTTAAAGAAATTGACTGCCAGAGAAGATTTAACGGCTGATGAAGCCTACAGTTTGATTAATGCTATAAATAATGATGAGCTTAGTGAGGTGCAGATCGCCGGTTTTCAGGTGGCTTTATTAATGAAAGGGCCGACTATCACCGAAATAACCGCCATTGCCCAGGCTATGCGTGATAATTGTATCCCCCTTACCCCCAAGGTTAGCGATGAACTCATGGATACTTGCGGCACCGGGGGGGGATTGAGCACTTTTAACATTTCCACGGCAGTAGCCTTGGTTGCGGCCGCTGCAGGTATTCCGGTGGCCAAACACGGCAGTCGCTCAATATCCAGTCTTTCAGGCAGCGCCGACGTTTTGGAAGCTCTGGGGGTAGAGATCAATCTCTCTCCTGCAGCCGTGGAAAAACTTATCGAAGAAATTGGTATTGCTTTCATTTATGCCCCTCTATTTCACCCGGTTATGCATAAAGTACTCCCGCCGGAACAAGCTCTGGGTATTAAGACCATCTTTTATACCATTATTGGGCCATTGATAAATCCTGCCCGCGCTACGCGGCATATTTTAGGCGTCTATAAACCTGAGCTGTTGGATGTAGTGTCCCAGATTGCTTTATCATTAGGTTATACCAGAGGGTTGTTTGTCCATGGTCTGGACGGTCTTGATGAAATATCTCTATTGGGTAAAACCAGGATAAATGAAATTAAAGACGGCTCAATCACAACCTATGAGATTTCCCCTGAGGATTTTGGTTTGACTCGCTGTACCCTTGAAGATATCGCCACGGGCACTCCGGACGTGAATGCGGGCGTAATCCTGGATGTTTTCTCCGGAAAAAATAAGGGGCCTCGGCGCGAAGCCGTAGTTATAAATGCTGGGGGAGCACTGTATATAGGTGGTAAAGCCAATACATTTGCCGATGGAATACGGTTGGCCGCTGAAATTATTGACAGCGGCGCAGCTCAGGACAAACTAAATCAGCTTATAAATGCTTCTAAGGATTTCGCATCCGTAAATTAAAATATTCAGAGAAGAGTGAGAGGTATGAATATCTCAGGCAAAAAGTATTCTGCGGCTTTGTGGAATCAATACCACTCCGGTAATATACCGGTAATTCCTGACATAAAATGCAGGTCGCCTCAAGAAGGGGACCTGCTGCAGGGACGGGACCCGGTTAAATTAGCACAAACTCTGGCGGAAGCTGGCGCATCAGTACTTTCGGTAGTAACCGAACCCAAATATTTCGGAGGTTCACCGAAATTGTTGCAGCAAATAGTGAAAGCAACTTCGCTGCCGATTTTATGCAAGGATTTTATTAATAAGCGTGAACAATTGCATGAGACGCTAGATTCTGGGGCCAGCGCAATACTGCTTATTGCTTCTATGCTAGAAAAGAAGCGGTTATTTAAGCTGATTGATGATGCTTTGATGCTTGGTTTGGAGCCCCTGGTGGAAATCCATAACGAAGCGGAAATAGTATCAATAAACGAGCTGAATTTAACTATGATAGGAATCAATAACCGTAATATTGTGGAATTGGAGATGGATGACGGAAGCGTAAGCAATACTGAAAAACTGGCCAGCTTAATAAGCCCCAAGACGTTAGTAATCAGTGAAAGTTCCATTTCTTCCTCCGCAGATGTGCAGCGGGCTACAGCCGCAGGTGCCCACGCAGTTCTGGTGGGCACAGCTATCCTGCAAGCCCAGGATCCGGCCGAAATGTACCGTAGTCTATGTGAAGCCGGGAAGAAGAGCCTATGACACGAGTTAAGATGTGCGGATTAATGAATAGGGAAGATGTTGATTTGTGTGTGCGGGCCGGGGTTCATACCGTAGGGTTTGTGGTTGATTTCCCCACACCCGTGCCCTGGAACCTGACCAAGGGCGAAGCCCGGAGTCTGATTGACAAAGTGCCGCCTTTTGTAAGCACCATCGTAGTAACCGGGGGGCGAGTCAGGCATATTATGGATGTTGCTAAAGCCACGCATCCCGACATTGTTCAACTTCATTATCAAGAAACATTACAGGAAGTGAAAGAGTTGGCGCACCGGCTGAGCCTGTTGGGAATAAAAACTATCAAGGCTTTGCGTATAGACAGTGACGGGAAGTGTGCTTTTGAAATTCCTGATCCTGCTGCGGCTGCCCGGGCTTTGGCCGAGACTAAAATATCTGCTTTACTGGTGGATTCCTATACCGACTCCCGACCAGGAGGCACAGGAGTTACTGTTGACTTGTCTACATTTAAAATCATCCAACAAGAGATTGCTTTACCGGTGATTTTGGCGGGAGGTTTAAACCCGGCCAACGTCCTGCAATTAGTTCAAGAAAGTAATCCCTACGCAGTCGATGTATTGACAGGAGTGGAAGAGAGGCCTGGCCAAAAGGATCCGGAAAAGATTTACCGGTTCATGCAAGTATTAAAGCAGTAGGACATGACAAAGGCAATTACAATAAATATAGAAGAGATAGGGATGTCCTTTAAAACATGAAGTTCCTTTGATATTGGCATTTCAGCCACATTTGCAAGGAACATCCCTATAACACAGCAATTACTTCAGGGTAGAGGAATATCCACCTTTGCCGCCTGGACCGTGGCGTTCATTTTGCGGTGTCAAACCGGGCCAAGAAAATAGTGAAACTAACAAGAGAACAAAAATCACCAGTACAGTAATTTGGATTGTTGAATCTGGCAGCATTTGGCAGTACATAATTTTTATCTGCTTCCAATGCAGGATTACATGAACGGTAACTAATATCCCTAGAGTATAGCCTAAGGTTTCATGAGTTCCCCCTTTTACTAAAAATATTCCTACTATAACTAATGTCATGATCATATCTAGAATGATATTTAAATGATTTTTGGTCTTCCCGCTCATATGATTTTCCAACTCCTATTCTAATTGTATTATTTGGCAGAAGATTTCTTGCAACACGTAATATGAACTTTTCCATGCCGGCCTTTATAATCCACAGCCTGTTTCTCCGGCGCCAACGGGGGAATAGTCCCGAAAAGTTGAGCTACAAGTATGAGCCGTTGTATGTTAACTGTAGCGAATTTGATATTAGCAGCATCCCCGTGTCGGGAAATGGACTGAATAGACATGCGACACCTCCTCTTCTATTGCTGGTAATTAAAAGGTAATATATGAGAATTAACGGCTCGTTAAACTAAGGTTAAAATCAGGTTACAAATTAGGTGATGCCCTTTTAAGGCAGGCAAATATATGATTTGATTAGCTTAGAGATAAACGCTGGAGGTAATCCGCTAGTGAATTCAGTAAGAAAATCGATACTCATTGTGGAAGACGAATGGAAGATCGCGCGGTTTCTACAATTGGAACTGGAACATGAGGGATACTCAATCTCTATTGAGGCCAATGGCCGTGCAGCTTTGGGACGTATCATACAGGAACACTATGATCTGGTATTGCTGGATCTGATGCTGCCTGGCCTGGACGGATTGGAGATATGCCAGAGAGTGCGTGAGGTTTCCCAGGTACCTATTATAATGCTTACAGCCCGGGACAGTACGGACGACAAAGTCCAGGGCCTGGATATCGGAGCTGATGACTATCTTACCAAGCCTTTTGCAGTGGATGAATTGTTAGCGCGTATCAGGTTGGCGTTCCGTAAACATTCGTTGACGAATCAACCTGTCGCCAATCTTGAATTGCGGGTGAAGAATCTAGTGCTGAACCCGGAAAGCTTTGAAGTAAAAGTTGATGGTCAATTAGTGGAACTGACCAAGCGAGAATATGACTTGCTGGAGTATATGGTTTTAAATAAAGCTATCGTGTTGAGAAGAGAGCAGATTCTGGAGAAAGTGTGGGGCTATAGCTATTTTGGAGATACCAAGGTCGTGGATGTTTACATCCGGCATCTGCGCAGCAAATTGGATGAATGCTTCGGGCAACAATTTATTCATACTATAAGAGGAGTAGGGTATGTGGTCAAAGATTAAGACTCGTTTTAATAGCAAACCGATCCCTATATCGATCAAGCTAACCGTTCTGTATGCAGTAATTTTATTTTGTATCTTAGTTTTGGTAAGCGCATTGACCGTTGATGGTACAAACTATCTTTTAATGCAGCAGGCTGAACGCGACGTTGACACCAGCATTGAAAATGTGTTGACTTATCTGCAAGATAATCCGGAACCAGGACAACAAATGATGGAACGTAATCTGCTGGTCAACGGGGTTGATCTGAGAGTATATAATTCGCAGCAACAGTTGATTGTAGAAAATTCTCCTTACGAACCGGGAAACCACGATTTGCATTTGCAGTCCCCCAAGCCACCACAGGAACATGGTTGGAGGGGTTGGGGGCATAGGAAGGACATCCAGGAAAGGGGCTTATTTATTGACGCAGGCGATTCATCTAACACGCTGGTTAAACAGATTTCATGGACTGGTGACCAGATCTATTACCTGGAGTTTAGAAAAGACATGGCGGAACAACACCGGTTCATGCATTTTTTGATTCTTATGTTTATCTTAGTCGATTTAATCGGCTTTATTATTGCTATATTATCGGGTACATATCTGAGCCGCAAAATTCTTAGGCCCATAAGCGACCTTACCAATACCGCCAGAGATATTGAGATTCAAAATCTCGACCGGCGCATTGCTGTAAAAGATGGTGATGATGAGCTCACAGAATTGGCGGTCACTTTTAATCACATGCTGGACAGGATACAAACAGGTGTTGATCAGCAGCGCCGCTTCATATCTGATGCTTCCCATGAACTTCGCACACCGCTTACTGTTATTACCGGTTATGCCAATATGTTGAACCGGTGGGGCAAACAAGACGATGCGGCGTTGTCCGAGGGAATTGAGGCGATTCAATCTGAAGCATCTCACATGCAATCCTTGATCTCGAAACTGCTATTTCTTGCCAGGTCAGATAATGGTAAAATGGTTATAAACAAAAAGACAATAGAAATGAAGCCCTTGATTGAAGAAGTGGTTCGCGAAACTACTCTCATAGCTCCGGATCATAAAATCGAACTGGTTCAAAACCATGACGTTAGCCTGCCGGCCGATGAAGCTCTGATCAAACAGATGCTGCGGATATTTATTGACAACAGTGTGAAATATACTGCGTTGGGTGGCAATATTTCCATAAGCACGGAACAACGGGAAAGTTTTCTTGAAATTATCATAAAGGATAGCGGTATTGGCATACCGGAGCAGGATCTTTCCAGAATTTTCGATCGTTTTTATCGAGTTGATAAATCTAGAACCAGGCTTACCGGGGGAACCGGTTTGGGTTTAGCTATTGCCCGACGGATTGCCGAACAACACCAATGCCTGATTGAGATTACAAGCAGACCGGAAGTTGGTACCACAGTAAGACTTAAAATACCGCTTGCCCATTAGTAAACTGGCTTTACCTGAATAAAAGGCACCTAGTCACGCTAAATATTACGACCAGGCAGAAGAGGAGGGAGTAGTAATGCTTGATAGGGTAACATATACACTCCCGTCGAATTGGAGAGCAAGCACTAAAACTGCTGACATTAATACAGACCAGGCAGTTGTTGAACAGGATAACCGGTTCTCATCTGCCGACACTCAATCTGCTCAAAATCAGTCGAGATCTGCCACGACTGCCGGAACAGGAAATAATAATGTAGTATTCTTTCCACTTAACAACCAGGCTTACCTGAGCATTCGAAAGCCGGAAATTAATACTTCGGTCTTAACGGCCAGTGCAGAATATAGCAAAACACTTAAAGACAAATCTATGAATGACAAATTGCTTAAACGCCTGGGTTTAAAAGAGTGTCAAACCTGTAACACACGCCGTTACCAGGACGAATCCACCGATCCCGGGGTATCTTTTAAGGCGCCTACTCATATTGCACCGGAGAATGCGCTTGCAGCGGTAGCCGCCCATGAACAGGAGCATGTAAGGAATCAACGGGCTGATGCTGTCCGGGAGAAAAAACAGATTATATCTCAATCTTTCCGGTTATTTACTTCATCCTGTCCTGAATGTGGAAAATCATATGTGTCGGGTGGCGAGACCCGGACAGTAACTATTGCTAAAACGGCCCAGCCCCAAGCTATATCTGAAATGGGACAGCTTGTCGATAAATATGCTTAGATTATCTTCTGACGCCAATTATTTTGTACTTATTTGATATGAAAAGTAATAGGTTGTTAACCGATAGTCATTTGTGCATTGCCTGTTGTAACTACAAAAAAGCCAGAATCATGCAATTGCCTGATGTCTGGCTTTTATATTAAGTTTTGCTAATCAGTTCTGCTCACTAATATCTGCATGATATTCTTGTAAAGATTTTAACTTGGATTCCGGAATGGTATTTTCTTTATAGGCGGCGATACCTTTGGCACTGGCTAAGGCTGCGGCCATTGTGGTAATATATGGAACCTTATATTTAATGGCGGTCTTCCGGATGTAGGAATCATCACTTTGGCTGCGTTTACCGGATGGGGTATTAATGACCAGATTTATCTCTTTATTAGTAATGCCGTCAACTATATTGGGACGGCCCTCAAATAGTTTCTTAATCTCTTCGGACTTGATTCCATTTTCCTGCAGGAATTTATGGGTTCCTCCCGTTGCTTTAATACTAAAGCCGATTTTGGCGAATTCCCGGGCTGTTTCCAGCGCAGCCGGTTTATCCTGGTCGTTAACACTGATTAGCACAGTTCCAGATAGGGGCAGAGAAGACTGGGTGGCTTCTTGTGCTTTATAATAAGCCAGTCCAAATGAATCAGCAATTCCTAAGACTTCTCCGGTAGAACGCATTTCCGGTCCCAGTATGGGGTCAACTTCCTGGAACATATTGAACGGGAAGACCGCTTCTTTTACTCCAAAATGGGGGATATTTTGGGATACCAGATTATTGACAGAGTACTTGGTGCCGGAAATGTCTGCCATCATTATTTCGGTGGCAATACGAGCCATCGAGATATTGCAGACTTTTGATACCAGAGGAACGGTTCTGGAGGCCCTTGGATTTGCTTCCAATACATAAACGCGGTCACCTGCTATGGCGTACTGCATATTCATCAGGCCAACTACATTCAGTTCTTTGGCAATCTTGCGGGTATATTCCTCAATGGTGGCGAGGTGTTGGGCCGGGATACTAATGGGAGGAATAACACAAGCCGAATCCCCCGAGTGAATGCCGGCCAGTTCGATATGTTCCATGACTGTGGGCACAAAGGCGTCAGTCCCATCGGCGATGGCGTCTGCCTCAGCTTCAATAGCGTTGCTGAGGAATCTATCGATCAGAATCGGCCGCTCCGGAGCAACTCCGACGGCAGCCGCCAGGTACTGGCGAAGCATTTCTTCATCGTGGACAACTTCCATTCCGCGTCCGCCTAAAACATATGAAGGCCTGACCATCAAAGGATAGCCAATACGTTTGGCAATTGCCAGGGCTTCCTCAATATTAACCGCCATACCCGATTCCGGCATGGGAATATCAAGCTTTTCCATAATTTTGCGGAACCGGTCGCGGTCTTCGGCCAGGTCAATGGTTTCAGGCGTGGTGCCTAGAATTTTCACACCGGCGTTGGCCAGTTCTGCTGCGATATTCAAGGGAGTCTGACCGCCAAACTGGACGATTACGCCCAGTGGTTTTTCTTTTTCATATATGCTCAAAACATCTTCCGCTGTCAGCGGTTCAAAGTATAGCTTATCCGAGGTATCATAGTCAGTGGAAACCGTTTCCGGATTGCAGTTGACCATTACCGTTTCATATCCCAAATCATGCAGGGCAAAAGCCGCATGTACGCAACAGTAATCAAACTCAATACCCTGTCCGATCCGGTTCGGACCTCCGCCCAGTATCAACACTTTAGGCCGCTCGCTCACTGTAGTCTTATCTGGAGCGTTATAGGTGGAGAAATAATAGGATGCATTTTCTACCCCGCTTACCGGGACAGCTTCCCATCCTTCTACCATCCCCAATTCGGTTCTGCGCCGGCGGATTTCCGTTTCCGGGAGATTTAGAAGCATGGCCAGATAGCGATCGGCAAAACCATCCTTTTTAGCCTGAATCAATAGTTCATCCGGTAATTGACGATCTCTATGCTTAAGTACTTCCTCCTCCAGCAAAACGAGTTCTTGCATTTGTTGAATGAACCATGGTTTGATATGGGTCAAATGGTAGAGCTGCTCTATATCTGCACCTTTGCGTAACGCCTCATACATGATAAATTGCCGTTCACTCGATGGTTCTGCCAACAGGGATAGCAGTTCATCCAGAGAGCGCCGGTTAAAATCTTTGGCAAACCCTAAGCCGTAACGATTAATTTCAAGGGAGCGAATCGATTTTTGCATAGCTTCTTTATAATTTTTACCGATGCTCATAACTTCGCCTACAGCCCGCATCTGTGTTCCCAGTTTATCAATGGCACCGGGAAATTTTTCGAAGGCCCAGCGAGAAAATTTTATAACCACATAATCACCGGAAGGGGTGTACTTATCAAGGGTGCCATCCCGCCAGTAGGGAATTTCGTCCAGGGTCAAACCGGCTGCCAGCATGGTAGAAACCATAGCGATAGGAAAGCCGGTGGCTTTTGATGCCAGGGCGGAGGAACGGGAAGTACGGGGATTTATTTCAATAATAACAACCCGGCCGGTTTTAGGATCGTGGGCAAACTGAATATTGGTTCCACCCACGACTTCTATAGCATCTACGACATCATAAGAGTATTTCTGCAATCGTTGTTGAAGCTCAGGGCTGATGGTCAGCATCGGGGCCGCACAAAAGGAGTCCCCTGTATGTACGCCCATAGCATCGATATTTTCAATAAAACATACGGTAATCTTCTGATTTTTGGCGTCCCGAACTACTTCCAATTCCAGTTCTTCCCAACCCAGCACCGATTCCTCTACCAGGATTTGTCCTACCAGGCTGGCGGTGATGCCGCGATTAGCAACGGTTCTTAATTCTTCAACATTATATACCAGGCCGCCGCCGGTGCCCCCCATGGTGTAGGCGGGGCGGATAACCACCGGATAGCCGAGCTCAGCGGCTATTATTTCGGCTTCCTCCACCGTATAGGCAGGGTTGCTGCGGGGCATTTCAATACCCAGTCTATTCATGGTTTCCTTGAATGCGATACGGTCTTCCCCCCGTTCGATTGCATCAGTCTGCACGCCGATGACTTTGACTCCGTATTTTTCTAAAACACCGGCCTTGTGCAGTTCCGAACTCAAGTTAAGACCTGACTGACCGCCCAAATTTGGTAGCAGTGCGTCAGGCCGTTCTTTTGCTATAATTTCTGTTAACCTTTGGAGATTTAGCGGTTCAATGTAGGTTACATCCGCGATTCCCGGATCGGTCATAATGGTGGCGGGATTGGAATTGACCAAAACAATCCGGTATCCTAGCTTTCTTAAGGCTTTGCAGGCTTGAGTTCCCGAATAGTCAAATTCACAAGCCTGCCCAATAACGATTGGACCTGATCCAATAATGAGGATTTTGTTGATGTCACTCCGTTGTGGCATATTTTACCCCCCTAAATATAATGTTGTATAAGCTGCAATTCTTTTCGTTTCGATTGATGCCTCTCAACTTTTAATCATATCAAATAACAGCAGCAAGTTATATTATTTCATTAATGAATACAGTATTATCAAGAAAACAGACAAGAAACTTATGAATCGCAGCAAAACAGCTATTATTCACGCCTCAGGGCCTCAATGGGCTTAAGCCGGGCTGCTTGATTGGCGGGGTAAAGACCAAAGAATAAGCCAACTCCGGCTGAAAATAAAAATGCTATTATGATAGTCGACCAGGAAACCAGCGGAGGCCAATGCGCCAGTTTGGCCACAACGTAAGCGCCGCCATAACCAAGAATTGTTCCAATGATACCTCCCATCAGGCAAAGCACGATTGATTCAAATAGAAATTGGATTAAAATATCCTGGCGGCGTGCCCCCAAGGCCATACGGATGCCGATTTCCCGGGTGCGTTCGGTAACCGACACCAGCATTATATTCATAACCCCAATTCCTCCAACCAGTAAAGATATCCCGGCAATAAGGCTAATAACCAGGCCGATTATGCCCAATATCTTGTTGGCCGACTGCATCTCTTGCTCCATGCTGCGAGCCTCATAATGCCCGGGGGCATTGTGCCGTCGTTCCAGAATGCTCTTGCTGCGTTCCATGGCCGTAGATACAGATTCCTTGCTGGCGGCGCTGCCATATATCTGGTGAATATAGTTCCACCCGGTCATATTGCGCATGAATGACATGGTGATATAGGCACTCTGCCGTGGATTATCATTAAGAACCGAAGTATCATTTTTTAAGACTCCCACCACCATAGATGAAGTACTGCCGATTACTACCCGCTGTCCCAGTGGTTTTTCGGAGCCAAACAGCTCCTTGGCGGTGTCTTCCTGGATAACTATTACCTGCCGGCCTGCGCTTTCGTCCTCCTCATTAAGGAACCGGCCCTGAGCAATTTCCAGATTATTGACATGAATAAGATCCGCATTGGTTCCCAGCAGCTCAACTGACTTTTGGCCCTGGCTGCCTCTTAGTTTCATCTGGGTATAACAAACCGGGGCCATATATTTCACCTCGGGGACCACATTTTTGATAAGGGTAATATCGCTCATCTGTAAATCAGACGGTCGGGAAGTTTCGCCTTCCTGATAATTCACGTATAGTACGAAAAGGTTGGTGCCGAACTTTTCCAGTTCCTGCATCAGCATGGCCTTACCTCCCTGGCCAATGGCTACAACAGATATTACTGCGGCAATACCGATTACGATCCCCAGAGTGGTCAGAAAGGAACGTAATTTGCTGCTCTTGATGCTGGCCATTGCAACTATCATTAGTTCCCTGATATTCATATGCCACCCGCCTCTTTTCGCAGAGAATTAAGTGCTGCACCGGCATTCAGCGGTTGTTGTACCTTATCGTCAGTTACCAGCAGCCCGTCGCTTAAGCGTAGAATTCTTCCGGCATGCCGGGCAATATCTTCTTCATGAGTAACTACGATTATGGTAGTTCCGTTCTGGTTTAGCTGCTGAAATATATCCATTACCTCCAGGCTGGTATGGGTATCAAGTGCTCCGGTGGGTTCATCGGCAAGTATTATGGCCGGGTTGTTGGCCAGCGAACGAGCAATAGCCACCCTCTGGTTCTGACCGCCCGACAGCTCATTGGGGTAATGGTGGGTACGTTCAGCTAAACCCACATCTTCCAGGAGCAGCCTAGCCCGCTCCCGCCGCTCGGACGGCTTGATGCCGGCATACAACATAGGCAGTTCAACATTATGAAGCGCGGTAAGGTGAGGAAGCAGGTTGAAGGTCTGAAAAACAAACCCAATCTCCCGGTTTCTAATCCGGGCATAATCCTTTTCTTCCAAAGCCGATACTTCCGTTTGGTTCAGAATATATGTGCCTGCCGTAGGAACATCCAGCAACCCCAGCAGATTCATAAGAGTTGATTTGCCTGAACCGGAAGCTCCCATTATAGCCACAAATTCACCCTTATCAATGTTGAAAGAAACGCTGCGCAGCGCTTCTACCGCTATGCTGCCGGTGTAATAGGTCTTCTGCAAATCACTTATTTCAATCATTTAGGCACTCCTGTAGTGATTGTCACCTTCTGCCCTTTTATCAGCCCGGGCAAGGGGTTTACTACCACGTCTTCATCCGGGCTTACGCCGGAGAGCACAATATCAAAAAGTTCATTACCTCTTTTAATCTCAACTTTCCTTTCTTCCAGAATCGAATTCTTGATAACGTAGACTATTTTATCGCCGTTGCGGTCAATAAGAGCGTTAATGGGCAGGGCAATGACATCTTTTTCTTCTGCGGTTTGTATGGTTAAATCTACGGAGTAGCCTATTTTAAGTTCACCTTTGCCCTCTTTGAGGGTGATGGTAACCGGTACGTTTATCGATTCACCGTTGCTGGTCTTTTGAACTATCGCTCCTCCGCCAATCCTGGCTATTTCGCCATTAAAAGTCTTCCCCGGCAGAGCCACACTGGTGACTTTTACCGGCTGCCCAATCTTCAGGTTGCCGGCATCGATCTCACTGATATCAGCCACGACCTCCAACAAATTGTCATCGCCGATTACAAATAATTCAGTTCCTTCTAACACTTTATTGCCTTGTTTGGCCCCTTCCCCTATTGAAGTAACTACCCCATCGAACTGAGCCACGAAAATAGCCATATCCAGACGTTCTTTGGCCTGGGCTACCTCTTGCTGCGCCAGTTCCACTTGGGATTGCAGGGAGCGTATTTGTTTTTCAGAAGCATTTTTATCGACTTTTTGTTTGGCTTCATGATAGGCATTCTCCGTACGAGCCAGTTCAAGTTGGGCAGCTTCCATATCCTCGGTATTAACCGCCCCGGCCTGCAACAACTGCTGAATGCGAGTATAGTGATTATTAGCCTTGTTATAATCTGCTTCAGCCATTTTAAGCCCCAGCAGGTCACTAACCGCCTCCGCCTTGGCCAGTTCCGATTCTTTGCCGGAGAGTGTGGCAACGGCATTTTGATATAAACGGGCCAGTTCCAGTGAATCAAGCCGGCCCAAAACATCTCCCTTTTTTACCCGGTCTCCAAGCTTTACCTTAAGTTCCATCAAGGTACTGTCCTCCGGGGTGAAAAAAGTCTGCTCGTTTATTGCTTCCAGATGACCGTTGGCAAAAACATTGCGTTCTATGCTTTGTTTGCTGATTTTGTTGGCCTCTACCGCTATAGGACTATTCTTGAGCTTAACGGTAATTGCAGCCCCGACAACGACTGCTGCCAGGAATATTATCAAGATCCATTTTAACCAGCGAGGCATTTTAGCGACTGTCGATCTTATACTTTTACCAGCCGCTCTTATTTTTACAACTTGCACAATTCGACCTCCAATTTTTATTATCCTTGCTCCATCAACCAGCGGGAAGCAAATTCACTAATAATAACGATCGAAAAAACTACTTCCCTGCAAATTTTACTACTATTTACCATAATTGTCCCTATAAACAGAGACACTTCAGAATTGTTTTTGTTTCAATCTTATGGAAGTAGCTCTCTATAATCGAGAACAATGTTCCATTTTTGTTTGACATTCGCAAAATATTTTTAAATCATTCATAAATTAACTGTAATATGCCTTTGCGTTCTTATATATTTTTACCATCGTTTCAACGTTTGTTAGGTATGGCAGTGATACTGTAAGTCGAAAATTGTCTTTTTGCGAAAAAGCAGACCCCCTAAAAGTGAACGGAGTCTGCTTTTGTGCAATTATCGTATAATGATAATCTATTCGAATGTGTAAAAACTTCGGTAAATTTGGATTTTTAGCCTTCTGGCTGTTACCTTTCTAAGAAAAAATTCAAGTCTACCATAATTTAATTATCACATTGGTAAAACATTTTTAATTTTCTTCGGAGTATTTTAAGGCATTGTAACAATATTGGATTAAAAACTCCGCACTCGCCATTCATAATCATTTCATAAACACGTTCTTCTTCATAAGCATCCTTATAACAACGTTTACTAATTAATGCATCATAAATATCTGCCATGGATACCACTTGCGCAGCAATTGAAATTTCATCTTCTTTAAGACCGTCTGGATATCCGTTCCCATCATATCTCTCGTGATGATGCCTGCAAATATCATAGCAATACTGATAATATTCCTTGTCCTGGATGGCAGAGGTGTTGTTAATAATGTCACATCCTTTGATGGTATGCTCTTTCATAAGTTTGAATTCCTGACTCGTGAGCTTACCCGGTTTCAATAAGATTGTATCCGGAATCGAAATTTTTCCAATATCATGCATGGCTGAAGCCGCAACTATTACCTCAATCGTACTGTTGTCCAACCCATATTTAGGATGGTATTCCATGATAGTCAATAATATTTCTCTGGTTATTTCTTTGATTCTTTTAATGTGATTACCGGAATCCAAATCCCGTGACTCCACTACAGAGCTTAATACTTCTATAATTTGATGATTGGCTTGCCTGATTTCCAATTGTTTACGTACTTGTACCTTATGATCGACGTCAGATATGGTAATGACATAGTCCGTCGTTTTTCCATCTAAAGAGTAAAAGGGAAATACCTTAATTTTATTCCAGCGATATTCTTCGTTTCTCTTTATCCGTCTTTCGAAAGTAGTATATACATCTCCGACTTCTTTTCTATCCCTTGGACATTGTGATGCAGTATTAGATAATCTGGACAAATACTCTACGATTTCTTCACTATCATCCGGATGAATATTCTCCCCGGAAAATGCCTTCAATAACTCGATAGTTCCTGACATTGCTAAAGCAGGTATATTGTTTTCTATAATCTGATACCATCCAAGATTTGAGTTTATATAGAGCATAGTCTCAAATCTACTTCGAATAATACTACTAAAATTCTTTTTCACTTCAGCTACCGACAAATCAAATTCTCTTGATTTTTTGGCCGTTTCATCCATAAATGATAAAACGCCTATAGCTCTATGCGCAGTAAAATATCGGTCAAATACTGTGGTTAAAGATAACGTACAATATCTCCATTGGCCCCTGTCATCTTTAATTTTAAAGATAGATGTACATTGTGTTTCTCCTTCTCCTATTTTCTGGAACTGGTTTAAAAACACATCAGTGTCATCATCAGCTATGCTTCTGGAATCCAACATTTCCATTACAAAATTGTCCTTAATCCCAACCAAATAAGTTAGCTCTTCCATTCCCTTTAAAACTACGATTTTGCCGGTTTTTAGTTCATAATCAAATATTAGACTGTCAATGCTATTAAATATCTGGGAATATTGAATATAGTTTATTTCGTCTTGGTTCCTTGACTCCGGTTCGATTACCAATCCCAATATACCAACCACCTGATTATAGGTATTAATGAGAGGTTCCTTGTAAATATCATAGTATTTGATCTCCTTACCGCAGAGAGTTGGAGCGAGTATACGGCTTCCCTGTTTAGAATTCATTATTCTTTGGTCATCGTCATAAAAAAGCTGTGCAATATCGTCAGAATTCTGCACTTCGAAATCCGTTTTTCCTTTCAAACCACCACGCTCAACACCATTTATTAAATCGCAAAAACGACTGGTAATCTGATACTGACAATTTCTATCTTTAACAAAAAGATTCACCGGTATAGCTTCCAAAATCATTTTGAACATTTCATTTTCTTTTTGTAAGTTATCAATGGTTTCCAAGAGTACTTCTGTTTCGTCATTTGCAATGTTCACAATATGCCCTCCTTTAGTAACTTACAACTTGATTCGATGTCAGATTAGAATATCCTTCCATTATCTAACATAATATTGCATAATCTCTTAAAGATATTTTTTATCTGTCATGAAATTCGGCAAATATAGAATTGCAGGTCACTAATTGCAGGATTATCGTATCAATACCTAGAATTTCCTTTAAAAATTATAGAAATGGAAGGGGCAGTCTTTAATGATCGAATGGAATGAGAGATTTAGATTAGGGGTAAAAGACATTGATGAACAACATATGCAGCTTTTTGACATAGCCGGCAGAGCTTACGAACTGATTAATAATGATTTTCAGACGGACAAATATGATGGAATCATCGAAATACTGGAAGAACTCAAGCAATACGCCGTATACCATTTCAAATTCGAAGAAGAATACATGGCCAGCATTGGTTATGGAAAATTTTTGTCTCATAAGGTACTGCATGATGATTTTATAGAGAAAGTAAATGGTATTGATATGAGGCAGGTTGATGAAAATCAGGGACAATATTTATTAGGTATATTGGACTTTGTTGTTAAATGGATAGAAGGGCATATTCTTGGTCAGGACAAAAAGTATGCCGGCTTGGAATAAGAAGCAGGAGCTGTCCTGATTCGATGATCACTGGTTGAATCAGATATATTTACATCGTGATGCTATCTACAATATATGCAGTTATTAGTCATAGTTAAGTTTAAGCAAAAGAAGGTTGATGCAATGAATATAAATGAGTGCTTCTTGAGCCTTTCGCGCAGTCTTGACTTCACTCGTAAGGGATTGATGCGCCATCATCAAAGAACCGCCTTAATTGCCGCCAAGTTGGGGAAAGCTGCAGGCATGTGCGATGAAGAGCTTCTTGAACTTTTTCAAGCCGCCATAATTCATGATATCGGCATAACCAGTTGGCACGAGAAAGAAGGACTTGCTACATTTGAAATTGACGCTCCCTGGCAGCACTGCCGCCGGGGTTACGAGTTGTTGTACCTCAATGCTTCACTGCATCCGTTAGCAAAAATTATTCTGAGTCATCATGACCGCTGGTCAGGCGTCAACCCTTCCGGACTAAATAAGCATGAAATCCCTTTAGCCAGCAGGATCATACACCTGGCGGATAGAGTTGATATTTCGGTTGGTAGGAAACGAGATATATTGGATCAGAGCAGTACAATCATGGAAAAAATACGCAAGCGTAGCAGGGTGTTTTTTGATCCGGATTTGGTAGCAATCCTGGAAGAACTGATCAGGAAGGACAGTTTTTGGCTTGACCTTACCTCCCAATGGGAGAAAGAAAGCCTTGACACCATGGTGCCTATTTATAGCATACCTGTTGAGACAGACTATTTATTGGATATAGCTCGACTTTTTGCTCAGGTAGTTGATGCTAAAAGCCCTTTTACATATAGGCATTCTAAAGGCGTGGCCATGATTGCCAAGTTTTTAGGGCAGCAATCAGGTTTAAGCCCAGATGAATGTGCCTGGTTGGAAATTGCCGGGTTATTGCATGATTTAGGAAAGCTTTCGGTTCCAAATGAAATACTGGAAAAACCCGATAAACTTACCGTTTCAGAGTATAATACCATGAAACAACATACTTACTATACTTACTGGTTGCTTAAGCCGGTGACTAATGCCTTTCCGTTGGCCGAATGGGCCGCATACCATCACGAAAGACCTAACGGGAGAGGATACCCGTTTGGAAAGACGGGTGAAGAACTTGATCAAAAGGCCCGGGTTATTACTATCGCTGATATTGTTGTTGCCTTACGGGAAGAAAGACCATATCGCAGCAATATGGGATGGGATCAAATAACCAAGGTAATGAATGAATTAGTGAAAGTCGGAGCTCTGGATAAAGACGGCGTTACCGCTATTCTGGACAACCAAGGAACAATAGATCGGAAATGGGCAGAGTTGTCCTTATAGATGAAATCAAGGGGAATAAGTCAGGGGACGCTTTGTTTGCCATATGGCAGATAAAACGTCCCCTGCTTATTCCCTGATACATGACATATGACCGCGATAATGTTATTATGAAGTCGAATATAGAAAATATATGCGAAAAAGGTCATGTTAGGATAAGGATATATGAAAATAAATCGAAATATAAAATTGATAATGTTAATTCTATTTATTATCGTAGTAACAGGCTGCTCCCATATCCCATCTTCTTCACAAGCACCGGTCAAGATAGGAGTCGTTTTATCGTTGACTGGTGAGTTTGCATCGTATGGCAAAATGGGTCTTAATGGCGCCCGCATGGCTGTAAAGGAAATAAATGATAATGGGGGAGTTCTGGGGGGAAGGCCGCTGGAACTCATAGTTGAGGATGATCAAACTGATCCTGGTTTGTCAATAATAAAGACTAGAAAGCTTATTCAAGAAGATGATGTAGTTGCGATCATGGGGTCAGTCTCAAGTACTGCCAGAGAAGCCATGACTAAGGTATGCAATGAATTAAAGACGCCCCTCTTATATGGTATTAGCTATGAAGGCGGTTCATATAATCATTATCTGTTTTGCTACAGTCCTGTGCCGGATCATATGATCAAGCCACTGGTTCCTTTTATGACCGGCAATTATGGAGAGACGTTTTATGTGTTGGGTTATGACTATATTTGGCCTCATAAAATGACAGAAGCGATAAAACGGGAAGTTGAAAATGTTGGAGGTAAGGTTGTAGGAACCGAATTTCTTCCTTTCGGAATAAAGGATTATTCTAAATTTATTATTAAAATTAATGAATCAGGGGCCAAGAACCTTATGCTCATCATGCCCGGGCCAGATGGATACAAATTCATTAGCCAGTTCAATCAGGCGGGCATGCATAATAAAATCAAAATTGCGGCCATTGCTGCTGACGAGGCCTTCTTAACAGCACTATCTCCTAAGGAATTGGATGGAATTATTAGCCCGGTGCATTTTTTAAGCAGTATGGATAAACCTGAAGCCAAGGCTTTTGTTATGAAACATCGGGAAATGTTTGGTCAGGATAGCGTCATTACCTATTCAACCGAATCACATTATGGCTTGACTATGATGCTAAAAGAGGCAATTAATAAAGCCGGAAGTTTGGACAAAGAGAAAATAGTTGCAGCGCTGGAGTGCATTGAGCTTACGGTCGGCAATGGCAAAGTCGCAATGCGACAGGATCACCATATGAATTTAAATATGGTAATTGCCCAGTTTTATAACGGTCAGTTAGTAATGCTGAAAGATATCGGAACTATAGTCCCCGAAGACCAAAGAAAAGGGAATGAACCCAAATGAGATTAAGAACCAAGATTTTGGTGTGGTTATGGCCTGCTTTATTACCTCTGCTATTGGTAATTTATTTAAACTATTCATCCCAGAGTCAGACTGCAAAAGAAAGCATTTTAAGATTAAGTTCTCTAGCGGTTGAAAACGGTGCCAATGAGTTAAACAATTATTTTGAGCTGAAAAGTTCAACCTTTAAAACACTTGCCAATTCCTTTATTGATCAGACCTCTACTCATTTTCAACAGTCAGCCGAAGAGGTTAGCCGAATCGGTTTATTAATGAAGATGTATCCTGGTTTTTCACTTTTAATATTAACCGATACCAGCGGGAAAGTGTCTTATAGCCAATTGGGAGTAAACGGGCAGGATGTGTATATTCATCCTAGAGAAATTGCCGGGCGGATAGTGTTGGATCCACAACAGCAGGAATTTCTATATGAGCATTATGATAATTGGAGACAGGATGTTCCCCGATACCAGGCAGAACTGGTTCAGACGGCCAAACTATTGCAGGATATGACCGGGATTGGTCAAACCAACTCATCAGATTACCGGCAGGCTCAGCTTAAGTATGTAGCATTGCAAGACTATATTGAAAATCCGCCTCACACAGTATTTTTAGGGGGCGAAAAGATTGCTGTTGATGCGGGGCTGCCTTTTCGTTGTGATTCATATATTTTTGCGATGCCGGTATTAAGAGGAGATAAAGAACTGGAAGGATTCTTATTGGGAGTCCTGGACTGGAGCGAAGTTGAAAATAAGATTTATAGCATAAAAAGCCAACTTAGAAGCCGGGGACTGCCCGGAACTGAAGTAGTGCTTCTAGAAACAGAAAAAGCAAAATTATTAATCAATTCCAAACAACTGCTTGGCGACCAATTAATTGCGTTAATTAATAATAATGGCAAGCAGGGAGGAATGGTTTTATCGAGGGATATGCAGGCATTTATTGCCTATATGCCAGTTATTGATGCCCAAAAACTCAGCCAGAGCACTTTGAAAACCGCATTAAGTAGTTCAGGCAATATAGACTCCAGTTTATTTATGCTATCTTATGTGCCCGAAAAGGATGTTTCGGCCTCGCTGATAATGCTGCGTTACAAAGCTATTGGAATTAGCTCATTAAGCATATCGATATTTATCGGCTTGATTATGTATTTTAGTTATCAAATGTTGAAGAGATTATCTTCCATATCGATACAGATGAACAGAATATCGACAGGAGATTTCTCATCCCGCATGCTGGTCGGGCAAAAGGATGAGATAGGGGATTTGGTCGATAAGTTTAATGATATGACCGATAGACTGCAGGAAAGTAAAGAAGAAGTACAAGAATATACTGATTCGCTGCAAAAGTCCAATGAAGAACTGAAGATAGCACAAAAACAAGCTGAAGAGGCAGCTCAGGCCAAGGGGATGTTCCTAGCCCGCATGAGCCATGAAATCCGAACCCCAATGAATGCTATTATAGGACTGGCTTATCTGGCATTAAGCAGTAAGCCTCCATCAAAGACTGCTGATTATATAATAAAAATTAAGGATGCCGCAGATAGTTTATTGGGAATAATCAATGACATTCTTGATTTTTCTAAAGCCGAGGCCAATAAGATAACCCTTGAAAAATTACCTTTTAATATAGAAGAACTATTTGATTCTTTTTCTAATTTGATTGTATTAAAGGCCCAAGAAAAGGATTTGGAGTTTATGATGTCCATTGATCCAGAAATACCGGGCAATTTAATTGGTGATCCATTAAGATTAAGCCAAATACTAACCAACCTGGCCAGCAATGCCGTGAAATTTACGGACCGTGGTGAGGTTTTAATAAGTGTTGAGCTGTTAGAAACACTGGTTAATCAAGTTGTCCTTCGCTTTGTGGTAAAAGATACTGGAATTGGATTATCTCAAGAACAGATTGATATGTTATTTGAATCTTTTACCCAGGCAGACGAGAGCACCACGCGCAAGTTTGGAGGTACGGGATTAGGCTTGGCTATCTGCAAAAACCTGGTGGAACTGATGGGTGGCAAAATACGGGTTGATAGTGTTCCGGGAAAAGGCAGCAGTTTTTCCTTTACCATAAACATAGAAATTGCTACAGAACAACGAACGTTTACAAAGGCCAACTCGACAGACCTGCGTGGTCTTAAAGTGCTTGTAGTTGATGATAATGCTACCTCCAGAGAGGTACTGAAAAAAATGTTCGCATCTTTATGTTTGGATGTCGCAACGGCTTCTTCCGGTGAAGAAGCCTTACGCAGTATAGAGGCCCATAGCGAGAATAAGCCCTATGATCTGGTGCTGATGGATTGGATAATGCCCGGATTGAATGGGATTGAAACATCATATGCTATAAAAAACCATGAAAACATGTCCCAGGTTCCAGCGATTCTTATGGTAACTGCCTATGATGTTGAAAACGCTCAAAAAGATGAGCGAATATCAAGTGTTGACGGATTTTTGACCAAACCGGTAAAACAGTCCGTTCTTTTTGATACCGTTATGAAGATATTTAACCTCGAAAAGGCCGATGGGAACAAGACGCCAGCGCTAGAAAAAGGTGATTTTGAGTTGAAATGGCTGCCATCGATAGCTGGAGCAGAAGTTTTGCTGGTGGAAGATAATAAGATTAACCAGCAGGTAGCCAGAGAATTGTTAGAAAAATCAGGATTAAATGTGACCATCGCGGATAATGGGTATGAGGCTATTGCAAAAGTTGCGCAGAAAACATTTGATCTGGTGTTTATGGATATACATATGCCGGAACTGGATGGAATTGAAGCTGCCAAGCAGATTCGAAGCCAGAGCAAATATGCTGATCTTCCTATCGTAGCGATGACTGCCAATGCAATGGAAGGGGATAAAGATTTAAGCCTGGCATCAGGAATGAATGGTCATATAACCAAGCCTATAAATCCCTCCGTATTAGTAAATACACTTATTAAGTGGATTAAACCTAAAAATACATGGTCAGAAAAGCCCGAAAGCCCAGATACCAGGAAAGAAACATGGCTTACATTTAATACCATTAATTCTGATCAGGGAATAAAGAATGTAGGGGGAGATAGTAAGTTTTATCTCAAGATACTGCAAGAATTTGCCGACTCCAATAGAAATGTGGCAGAACAAATAAAACATGATATTGTGACAGGTGATTATAAAAAAGCCTTTATAGCAGTACATACAGTTAGAGGGATAGCCGGAAATATTGCTGCTTTTTCCTTATATGAAGCAGCCGCACAACTGGAAGGGGCATTGCGAAATGAAACTAATAATGGAGTTGAATCATTCTATCTGCAATTTAATGAATCTATCACTAATGTTTTGGCTGAACTGCAGGTATTGGCTGCCAGACCAAGCAATACCCCATTGCTCGTAGGCGACGATATTAACCGGGAGGCAGCCCAACTTCTCTTGAATAAACTGCGTATTTTGTTGGATGAGGCCAACGCCGAAGCGGGCGATCTGATAATGGAGATTAATGAGATTTTAACCACACCTCTAACGGGTGGATTAGTAAATATATTAATTGATCAAATAGAGAATGTGGATTTTGATAAAGCGCTCGAAACCCTGAATCAAATATGTGCGCAATTGGACTTGCCTTGCTAATTTATAGGCGCGAGGGTTTTGCATTGAACACACGCTTGTTTTATTTATAATTAAGGGGATGAAGACATAATGGAAGATGAAAAGGCCAGTGTCCTTATCGTGGACGATGAAAGAACCAACCTTAATATTCTAGCCGATATCTTGAAGGCCAAATACAAAGTTGTATTAGCCAAAAGCGGTCCTCAGGCTCTTGAGAGAGCGATAAAGCAACCGCCGGATCTAATATTATTGGACATTGTGATGCCTGATATGGATGGATATCAAGTTCTTTATGAGCTAAAAAACAACGATATGCTTAAAGACATTCCTGTCATCTTCATTTCAGCCCTGAGTGATGATGCGGATGAGGAAAAGGGACTGGTGTTGGGCGCTGTGGATTATATAAGCAAACCATTCAGTCATGCCATTGTTTTAGCAAGGGTAAACAATCATATTAAAATCGTACGACAGATTAAACTGATAGAAAGTATTGCCTTACTCGATGGGCTGACCGAGATACCCAACCGACGCAATTATAATAATCGCATAGACATGGAATGGGGACGGGCTGTGAGGGAAAAAACCTCGCTTTCTCTATTAATGATGGATATAGACTACTTTAAAAACTATAACGACAACTATGGACATTCTAAAGGTGACGAAGCCTTAAAACTAGTCGCAAATGCAATTTCCAGAACTATTAACCGGCCGGCGGATTTTGCCGCTCGTATCGGAGGAGAAGAATTTGCAGTTTTATTGCCGAATACCCCAAATGAGGGAGCGTTATACAAGGCAGAGCTGATTCGGACTTCAGTTGAAGCTCTGGAAATATCCCATCAACATTCTGCGGTGTCTTCCGTATTGACGGTAAGTATAGGCGGAACTTGCTTCTCACCGGATAAAAAAGATGACATGAAAGTTTTTATTAATGAGGCTGATAAGATGCTCTATAGAGCCAAAAACGAAGGGCGGAATAAGGTCGTCTGGATGGACCAATGCAGCTAATGGGGATAAATAGATTTTTGAAATAATGAGATGGTGAGCACAATGCACAACAAGACTGTTATTATTACCGGGGCTTCCCGGGGTATTGGCAAAGCAACCGCTGAAAAATTCTGCCGGGAAGGTTGGAATGTGCTGGTTAACTATATGAAGTCTGAGAAGGCGGCTTTTGAACTTCAGGCCGTACTTAAAAATATGGGTACTGGAGCCGTAGAACTTTATCGAGCCGATGTTTCCAATCGGATGGAAGTCGACCAAATGGTTGCCCATTGCATAGAGCGTTTTGGCAGTGTGGATATATTGGTTAATAATGCCGGCATTTCCCGGCAGACTCTTTTTACCGACATATCATCAAACGAGTGGGATGAGCTTATGGATGTGAATCTGAAAGGTGTATTTAACTGTTGTCAGAGCGTCTTGCCGCTGATGATAAATCGCAAGTCCGGCGGGATCATTAATGTGTCGTCCATCTGGGGCCTGGTCGGAGCATCATGTGAAGTGCACTATTCGGCGGCCAAGTCGGCGGTCATCGGACTGACCCGGGCGTTGGCCAAGGAATTGGGTCCATCCAATATTCAGGTTAATTGTGTATGTCCGGGTGTTATAAGGAGTGAAATGAACAACCGTTTATCCGGGGAGGAAATTCAAGAACTGGAATATGCCACACCTTTGATGAGACTGGGTACACCCGAGGATGTATCACATTGCATTTACTTTTTAGCCACTCCCGAAGCCAGCTTTTTTACCGGACAGGTACTCAGTCCCAACGGGGGTTTTGTGATATAGATTGAGAGAGGCCGGGGGAGGTTTTGTTTCCTGTTAAGCCAAGCCGGTTGGCAAATAAAACCTCCCCTGGCCTCCTTTATGTATGAAATATTTCTATGCATATGAGAGAGACTAGTTTATATCAGGGATGACACAATTGTTTTTTGTTGGCATTGTTGATATGATGCATGTTAGAAATTAAAAATAAATAATTTTGAAAGGAGAGAATATTCATGCCGGAAGAAAATAATACCATTCTGGTAGAAGTCCTCCAGGGAACTCAGGTTTCCACCGGAGGTTGAAACTGTTCATCTGACTGCTCTTCAGCAGCTAGTTGTGGTACAACTACCGATTTTAAAGACTTGACCAACCAAATGAAAGATGAACTTAACAAGGTTTACGGAAGTAAAGTGGAAGTAAAGTATGTGGATGTAGATAATGAGGGACTGGGTAACTACCCGGTTATGAAGCAGGTTTTGCAGATGGGGTATCCCTACCCGGTTACGCTGATAAACGGGCAACCCAAGTTTGCCGGGGGAATCATGGTGCCTGAAGTCAAACAGGTCATTGATGAAACCCTGCAGCAGAATATAAACTAAAAATGCTGATTAGCCGGTGAAGTGAAGCTGGCAGGCAGTTCCTTGACCGTTTGGTTCATTAATGTTAGAATTAGCTTAATTTAATAGACAACTACCTTTCTTCGGGGATGGGTGAAATTCCCTATCGGCGGTAAAGCCCGCAAGCCATAGGGTTTGTCACGTAATAAATGTGTCCTCTGATGCCGTTGCAGATTTTTTGTCATGCACCCTACGGGTACTTCCGATTCTCCCGTTGGTCGCAAATGATGTTGCGAGGCGGAAGGAGGCGCAGATACTCGACAGTATCTAAGCCGACGACAACGACGCACCCTTCGGGTACTACAGATGTTCCCGTTTGTCACTATATAAGGGTGCAGGTCGGAAAATCTGTCGGTATGCTGGATACAGTTATTAGGTGACAAACCCTGGAGCATGATCCGGTGAAACTCCGGAGCCGACAGTGACAGTCTGGATGGGAGAAGAAGGGCATATGGTGCTGTGCGCTCTTGCATGGGGCCTGTTTTGTGCCCGATTTTACTTAACCCCGACTTAATAGTTGGGGTTTTTGTATTTTGTCTATTTTGTCAAGGGGACGAGGGATAAACGATATGGGCAAGGAAAAAGATGAATTCTATATGCATAGAGCCCTGGAATTGGCGCGACATGCTCTGGGGAGAACCAATCCCAATCCTCTGGTAGGAGCAGTAATAGAGAAAAACGGCTTTATTCTGGGTGAAGGTTATCATCATAAAGCTGGTGCTCCGCATGCCGAAATTCATGCTATGCAGGCAGCCGGTGAGGAGGCTAGGGGAGCGACACTTTACGTTACTCTGGAACCTTGCAGTCATTTTGGCCGGACACCTCCCTGCGCTGATGCCGTTATCCGTGCAGGTATAGCCAGAACGGTCATTGCTACGATTGATCCTAATCCCCGGGTGGCGGGGAAAGGGATAGAGAAACTCAGGCAAGCCGGTGTTGATGTGGAAGACGGGGTGCTGCGGCAAGAAGCCTGCCGCCTTAATGATGTCTTTTTTAAGTATATTCGCACCAGGATTCCTCTGGTTGCCGTGAAAACAGCTATGTCATTGGATGGAAAAATAGCCACCGTCACTGGAGACTCGAAATGGATAAGCGGAGAAGAATCCCGTTTATATGCGCATCAGCTTAGAAACATCTATGATGGAATTATGGTGGGGATAGGAACAGTATTAAAAGACGATCCCTGCCTCAATACCCGCCTGCCCGCTGCAGATATCCGTGATCCGTTGCGAGTTATAATAGATCCTTATCTGGATTTGCCTCCCAACAGCAATATAGCTAAAACCAGTAGACAACAACGCACTCTGGTATTTTGTTCTGATAAGGCTGCCTATGAAAGGCGTGAGCATCTGGAAAACCTGGGTGTCGAAATAATGTCCCTGGTTATTGATGATGAGTTAATACCCCTGGAAAGAGTCCTGACAATTCTTGGGGAAATGGGTATATGCAGTCTTTTGGTGGAGGGGGGGGGAGAAATAAATGGGTATCTTCTGCAGAATTATCTGGTTGATAAAGTATATTGGTTCATTGCTCCTAAAATTATTGGAGGACGTCAGGCTCCATCACCCGTCGGAGGATCGGGTATTAACCTGATGAAGGAAGCTCAGGAACTAAAATCTGTGGAAGTGAGCAAGCTCGGAAACGACTGCTTGCTTATTGGATACTTGAAGGAGTGGTGCGATTAGTGTTTACTGGAATAGTTGAGGAACTGGGCACAATTAAGCGCTTAGACAGAGGGAGTAATTCCTGCCAGATCAATATTTCTGCCACTAAGATATTGGACGACGTTAAACTGGGAGATAGTATTGCCATCAATGGAGTCTGTCTGACCGTAATAGATTTTGATCGGGAACATTTCGTCGCTGATATGATGGCTGAGACCCTGGCTAAGACCAATCTGAAAGACCTTGCCGGCGGCCAGCGGGTTAACCTGGAAAGGGCTGCTCGCCTGGGAGACCGAATGGGAGGACATCTGGTACAAGGGCATGTGGATGCAGTAGGTATGATTGTGGAGCAACAGAAACTGGATATTGCCAGGCTGCTGAGAATTAGTGCCCCGCAAGAGGTTCTCCACTATCTTGTTGCCAAAGGATCGGTGGCCATAGATGGCATCAGCTTAACTGTTATTGAAGTCCTGGCCGATAGTTTTACGGTTTCAATCATACCGCATACGGCTCAAATGACCACCCTGGGATTTAAGAAACCTGGCGACTCCGTAAACTTGGAATCAGATATTATTGGCCGATATGTTGAGAAACTTTTAAAGAGAAGTGGCGGCCAGGGTAAAGCTGCCTTAACACCTGAATTTTTGGCTGAGCATGGTTTTATATAATAATTAAGGAGGTAGTGTTGTGTTTAATACCATTGAAGAAGCCATAATTGATGTGCAGGCCGGTAAAATGATAATTATGGTTGATGATGAAGACCGGGAAAATGAGGGAGATGTAATTGTCGCGGCGGAAAAATGCAACCCTGACATTGTTAATTTCATGGCCTCACATGCCAAAGGCTTGATCTGCATGCCCATGACCGGCGAAAGGCTTGATGAATTAGAGATCCAAGCCATGGTGGTAGATAATACCGACAACCATCAAACCGCTTTTACGGTTTCAGTTGATCATACTACAACTACGACCGGCATATCTGCCCATGAGAGGGCTGCCACCATTAAAGCCTTGATTTCTCCCGACAGCAAACCGGTGGAATTCAGAAAGCCCGGTCACATATTTCCGTTGCGTTATCGGCCAGGAGGGGTACTGCGACGCACCGGACATACGGAAGGCTCCATAGACTTGGTCAGGCTGGCAGGACTATATCCCGCTACAGTCATCTGTGAGGTTATGAGCAAGGATGGCACCATGGCCAGGGTTCCGGAGTTGTTGGAATTTGCCCGGGAAAACGATATTAAAATTGTCACCATAGCTGATCTTATTCAATACCGCCGCCGCAAAGAGAAACTAATATTGAGGGTGGAAGATGCCAAACTGCCCACCAAATATGGGGATTTCACTGCGGTGGCATATGAATCCTTACTCGACGGCAAGGAGCATTTGGCCATGGTTAAAGGCAAGTGGGAAGAAGATGAGCCTATTCTGGTGCGGGTACATTCTGAATGTCTGACCGGAGATGTTTTTTCTTCCAATCGCTGTGATTGTGGAGAGCAGCTCCAGGCCGCAATGGCTATGATTGAAAAGGCTGGCAAAGGAGTTTTCCTCTACATGCGACAAGAAGGCCGGGGGATAGGGCTGGTTAATAAAATTAGGGCCTATAAGCTGCAGGATCATGGCAGAGATACCGTTCAGGCTAACCTGGATCTGGGCTTTCCGGAAGACCTGAGGGAATATGGCATTGGAGCTCAAATATTAGTAGATCTGGGTGTTAAAAAAATGCGACTGATGACCAACAACCCCAAAAAAATTAAAGGGGTGGAAGGCTATGGGCTGGAAGTCGTTGAAAGAGTTGCCATTGAATTGCCTACCCGAGAGGAGAACCGCAAATATATGCAGACCAAGAAGGCGAAAATGGGACATCTTCTGGCCAGCATTTAAGCAAGGGGTGACAGGGGGACGGTCCTTTGCTAAGGATAGTTCAAAATATAAGCGCTTAGCGCAAGTAGGAGGTAATAATAAAGTGGCCAAGGTATTTGAAGGAAAACTGATAGGGGAAAATCAGAGGTTTGCAATCGTAGTTACCAGATTCAATGAATTCATCACCAACAAACTTCTATCCGGATGTCTGGATACCCTAACCAGACATGGAGTCGATCGGGACAATATTGATATAGCATGGGTTCCGGGCGCCTTTGAGATGCCCTTGGTGGCTCAGAAGATGGCTCAGAAGGATTATAATGCGGTTATCTGTCTGGGAGCCGTCATCAGAGGTGCGACCCCTCATTTCGATTATGTAGCATCCGAGGTTGCCAAAGGGATAGCAATGGTAGGGCTTAATAGCGGAATACCTGTGATATTTGGGGTTATTACCTCCGATACCATTGAGCAGGCTATTGAGAGAGCCGGTACCAAATCGGGCAACAAGGGTGCTGATGCAGCCGTCACGGCCATTGAGATGGTTAACCTGCTGAACGAAATCTAATAAGCAATTATGAAGTGAAGATCAAGGAATAAGCAAAATCCGTGATTGAGGCGGGCTAAGGTATGGGGACACGCTTTCCCTGCGGGTAAGGAATGTCCCCGTTTATTATTGACGGTATGAGTCGCCACATTTTTTAAAAAAGACGTGGCGACTGAGTCTGTCCAGGCAAGGGATGTCCGATTATGATCTTCCTAACCACATTGTTTTCCACTTTAAAAAGTATATATTGCTCAGAACCATAGTAGGCATCGAAAACCTGGGGCTTATTCTTTACATAGGCACGGGTGTAATCGGACCCGTATTTTTCAATTACTTTATCAAAGGAATCATTAGCCTTCAGACCCCGTGCGGTAGAGAGTTCAGAAACGCCGATATCTATTCTGTTTAATATATTTTCTTTACGGGTGAAGGTAAGCAAAATATCCTGACCCTGGGGGCGGTATACTCCGCTGCGGCCCAGACCGTTACCCTGCGGGTAAAGCTTATATGCTTCTTCACGGGTTGTTTGCCCGACGACTAGAATTCCATATGGACCGGAGACTCGAAAATCAGAGTCCGACAATATGGTTGGCTGGGCCGGGGTCTCTCTTATAACCTCGGTATTTTTATTGGTAGCTATAGCCCAACCGCCTATAACTAGCAGAAATATGCACAAGACCAGCAGCCTTTCATTCCGATCCTTAATCCTCAAGTTACCTTACCTCCATAAGTAAATATAGTCTTGCCTAGAATTCATTATAATTTGAAAATTGCTAAAGATATAGCATCAAATTATTTGAAACCGGCAAGATATAAATAACGGCAGAGATATAATACCCAATTACGTCTTGACTGATGCTGTATTGTGCTATATAATCAACTGCGGATGCTAATTATTGGTGTCTATTCATGCGGTAGTGGCGGAATTGGCAGACGCGCTAGGTTCAGGTCCTAGTGGTCGCAAGGCTGTGGGGGTTCGAGTCCCTTCTACCGCACCATAGAAAATTACGGAGGTATACTAAGCCTCCGTTATTTTTGTTTTCTGCGTAAAATAAGACGACCGGAGTGTCGGTTATTAAAACGCCTCTTCGGCCGTCAATAGTGTTGCCTTCAGGTATTTCCGATTCTACGTACTTAAAAGATGGGGCAAAATGGTAGCTATCTGTGGGAATAGAATCAGTAGGGCCAGGCAAATGATAATAGCAATCAGAAATGGCCAAATGCCTTTGAAGATTACTTCTAAGGGCACCTCAGGCACGATTCCTTTGAGTATGTATACATTCATTCCTACCGGAGGAGTTATCACTCCCATGCCTACTACCAGTACGATAACTACCCCGAACCATATGGGGTCATATCCGAGAGTATCGACTGCAATAGGATAAAAAATGGGAATAGTGAGCAGGATCATGGCTAAGGCATCAATAAAGCATCCCAGGATAAGGTAAATAAGAAGGATTATCGCCATTACCACAAATGGCGGTAAATCCAAGGAACCTGTCCAGGTTGCCATTTCAAACGGTACCCGGCTCACGGCCATAAAACGTCCAAAAATAATGGAACCCGCTACCATTAGCATAATCATAGCGCTGGTGCGGGTAGTATCAACCAAAGACCGCTTGAAGCCCTCCCAGGTTATATTGCGTCCTGCCAAAGCTGACAAAAGAACGCCGGTGGCGCCAACTGCACCTGCTTCGGTAGCCGTAAACCAACCGGCAAAAAGCCCGCCCATAGAAAGTGCAAACACCAGCAGGACTTCTCCCAGACCACCCCGTAATGCAACTAACCTTTCCCGCCAGGAAGCACGGGGACCGGGTGGTCCCAGTTCTGGATTCCGCCAGGTAAGGTAAGCAATGGTCAACTGGTAAAGCACCATTAATAGAATACCCGGAAGTATTCCGGCAATAAAGAGCTTTCCAATGGATTGCTCCGTAGCCATGCCATAGACAATGAAAATCACACTGGGCGGAATGAGGACTCCCAACACACCGCCGGCAGCCACACTGGCCGTAGCCAGTGATGTGTCATAGTGATACTTTTTCATTTCCGGTAAAGCAATTGCGCCTATGGTCGCGGCTGTAGCGGTATTGGAACCGCAGATAGCTCCGAATATGGCGCAGGCGGTCTGAGTAGCAATTGCCAGACCGCCCGGCCAGTGGCCTATCAGTTTATAGGCAAAAATGTATAAACGGGAGCCTATCCCGGAATAGTAAGCCAGAAAGCCCATCCACACGAACATAGGAATTACACTCAGACTGTACGATGAAAAATTGCTGAATAGTTCTCTTACCACCATATTCATAGCCGCAGGTACGGAAGTCATGTAGGCAAAGCCGCCAAAACCAACGATGGCCATCGCAAAGGATATGGGCATACGCAGAAATATCAGCGTAATAAATATTAATAAACCTATAAGACCAATCGTTAATGCGTTCATTGGGCTACCTTCCTGACTGCATCCGATATTTTGAGCACCAATACCAAGCATAGTGTTATCAAGCCAAAGGCGATCAGGTAAATGATCGGATATAATGGCATCTGTATTGTTGGAGCCATCAGATTGCTATTAGCCATGGTGTGAGCATAATTTAACATATACCAGGACGACACTGCCCAAAATATCAAGGAAGCTATATTGGTTAGCGTATCAATGATTGCCTGTGATTCTTCAGGGAGTTTTTGAATAAATAAATCTACTGCGATATGACCATTTTTTAAACCACAGTAAGCCAGAGCCAGAGCTATGGTGAGGGCTTCCAGAAGAGTCACATAATCCATAGTCCCCAACAAGGGTTTTCTCACCGTTACTCTTAATATTATATTTATAACTACTATGGCTGCGGTCGCGACGATGCAAGATCCTGCTATTATATCCAATGTCCGGCTTAAACTCTGGACTAGGCCCGCAAACTGTTTCATTCCTGGATTCCTCCTACCAACCTACTTGTATTCCTGGTTATATTTGTCGGCCAATGTCTTAACCAGGTTTAGTGTATCCTGTCCCTTAAAGCCCAGCTTATCCATACGGGCAACATAATCCTGCTGGATGGGTTCTATCAATTTAATCCACCGGTCGCTTTCGTCCTGGGGAAGGGTAATGATTTCCATCTTATTCTGTTTAATAGCTCCGTTCATGGCATCTTCATCCTGTTTATCCCACAGGCCAATGCCTACCTGTTCATAGTATTTAGCGGTAACATCCTGAACAATCTTTTGGTTTTCAGGACTCAGTGAGTTCCATTTATCAAGATTCATGGTTACGAAAAAGAGGGTATTGTATAGAAACGGGGTTTTGGTTAAGTATTTGGTTACCTCGGCCTGTTTCCAACCCTGTAAAACCTCAATCGGTCCGAGATTACCCTTTACCACACCTTTGGACAGGGATTCATATGCTTCCGACTGAGGCATGGCTACCGGAGTTGCTCCTAATGCTTTAAGGGTCGCAGCGCTCAGGCCGGTGGCCCGAATTTCCATGCCCTTGATGTCGTCGAGATTGCGAACCGGGGCTTTGGTAAACAGATCGCCCGGGCCGGTAGTAATAACCATAAGAAGCTTGGTGTCCTGGACTTCCTTGGGATTCAATTGCTTAATTCCCTCCCAGGCAACTTTACTGGCTGACTTTGAATTATTATAAGTAACACCTGGCAGTTCGAAGACCTCGCTAATTGGAAAACGTCCCCGCGTATAGGAAAAACAAGAAATGCCTATATCGGCTATACCTTTTACCACACCATCGTATGTATCAGCAGCCTTTAACAGAGTCTCCCCGGGATAACTGATTATTTTTACCTGACCATTGGTAGCCTTATCAATTTCTTTGGCCAAAGGCTGAACCAGTTGGGTTTCTGCAGGATGATTAGCGGGCCAGAAATGGGCCAATTTGAGTTCTACGGTCTTGGATTTTTCCTGTCCGGCTGTAGGTACAGCAGACTCTTTCTTAGAGCAGCCGGCGACACTCAATAGCGACATCACCAGCAACAACGCCATGATTTTGCGCATTGTTCCTCCATTCCCTTTACCATTACGACACTCTAGCAATTTCAATACAATTCCTCCTTTGATTAATTTTGGACAACAAAAAAACTCCCGCAGGAGCTTTAAAAAAATGCAGCTAAAACATGGACTGCATTCCTTGTCCTACCATCCTTACCGTCCTAAAATATTCAATTATTATCATTAAACCCAAACTACAACCATACTACAGTTAACGCCGTAACACACGGAATACTCTACAAACCTATATTAACATGACTGTTTAATAATTTTCAACATATTCTGATAACTGTACTCAGCTTAATGTAATTATTTGCCGGTCAGTTTGGACAGCCAGGATTTACCACGATCATCCTGTTCTTTACGCCATATTTTTATAAGTTCGTCAATTCTTTCCTCCCTTTTTTCATCTCTTTTGTTCATACGGTATTCCAAATCATCTATCTTTTGCTTTAGAACATTGTTTTGCGCCAGCAATTCATCATTTTGCTCTACGATCCTGTGCAGCGCCGAGGCCAGTTCAACCAGCTCGGCATTATTAGCTGTTGGCGGGGTGACCAGAGCAGTTTCGGCAGACTCCTGCATGTTTCCCAATGCCATCCTAATAGCAGTTGTATTAAGTCCCATTTCATTTTTTAACTTCATTATCAAGCGCAGGTTTTCCAGATCGGCTTCAGTATATAGCCGGTCACTGCGCTCATCACGTTTTATCTTCAGCCTCAGAGTGTGTTCCAAATAACGCAGGGTATGCTGTTCGATACCTAACATTTCAGCTACTTCACCGATTTTATAATAAATATCTTTCATCCTGTCACCTTTACCCCTTCCACTTCATACATTGTTATCAGGTGAATCGATAAGGTTAAAAAAGCTATCTGCAACGTTGGTAACTTCACATCTTCTTGTTAACTAACAATCTGAGTCCAATGTTTTCTCAAGCTTATTGTTAACCTTATTGTGAACCTAAATCTTTTCCCTCTTTTTTGCTCATAATATTTTAGAGGTTATGAACATAGCTAATCAGAAGCAAGATATTAAGCTACAGCTTTACACTCTAATATATGAGCACAGCCGTCCTTAAATGTTGGACGGCTGTTTTTTTATTTTAAGAAATTATGAATCTCTTCCGCGGCGCAGTACCATAGGGGGGTGAGGCGCTTTAATTCGTTGGCGTCCCTTCTTGCGGCTTTGGCGTAGCATGAACAGGAATATAATACCTGATCCGTATAATGCGTACTTGGCTTCCATAGTATGGTTATTTACCAGCAGATATGCTGCCGAAAGTAAAGAACATCCCAGCACCAACGCCCAGGACAAAAGATTAACCGCTCTGGTGTTGGCGCCGATGGATTCGTTTAATCCCGTTAATGGTACCTTCAAGGTTAATTCCCCACGTTCCAAGCGACGCAGTACTCTCTCGGCGACGGGAGGAATTTCCACTAAAGAACTTCCCAGCAGGGTAGCTTTATCCTTAACAATCTTCCATAAGCCACCCTCTTCATTGGCCAGGTTTTCCAGATAAGGCTTGGATTCGTCCAAAAAGCTAATATTGGGATCCAACCCAATGCAAAGGCCATAGAGTGTTCCCAGCGCTCGTCCCAAAAATGTAAATTGAGCCGGAATTTGAAAGGGCTGCTCATATAAAAGCTGCTCCAGGTCGACAAGTAGGCCGCTAAGATCAGCTGAAGACAGATCCTGTCCGGTTCCCAGTGCTTCTTCAACCAACACCCCTGTTGCCCGGGCTACCAGTTCATTATCAGCTTCATAACGCAGAAAACCAATTCGTTTCAAATATCCAACCACCTGATAATAATCTCTCTTAACCAAAGCCATAGACATTTCAATCAAAATATCTCTCAGAGAAGCAGATATGGAACCGACCATACCGAAATCCACCATTATCACCCGGCCATCTGCGGTTACGAATAAATTGCCGGGATGCGGATCAGCATGAAAAAAACCGTCAACTAATACCTGTTTAACATATATATTAACCAGTTTGCTGGCCACCGCCTGACGGTTTACACCGGCTGCGGCCAGGCTCGAATAGTCAGTTATTTTTATACCTTCCATAAATTCCATTGTTAAAACTCGCCGGGTGGTATAGTCCCAATAAATGGACGGAATAAGCAACTGGTCATCGTCCCTTGCGTTTTTAGCAATGGTTTCGGCATTGTGTCCTTCCTGGATATAATCCAGCTCTGCCCGAAGAGTATCTGAAAACTCCTGGTAAATAGCATCAAAATCGACATAGCGTTCCCAGTCAGTAAATAATTTCAGCAAATAGATAACCTTGCCAATTGAAATCAGGTCTATTTGTATCAGATTTTCAATGCCCGGGCGGAGGATCTTGATGGCTACGGTCTGTCCCCCGGTTAAAACTCCGCGATGCACCTGGCCTAAAGAAGCTGAGGCTAAAGGCATTTCATCAACCTCTGAATATATTTCGTTTAACGGACGGGTAAATTCGCTCTCCGCTACCTGGCGAATCATTTGAAAGCTTACCGGTTCGACTTCGTCCTGCAAGCCGGCCAACTCATGAACCGTGGTTTGAGGCAGTATATCTACTCGAGTGCTAAAAAACTGTCCCAGTTTTATAAGCAGACCACCCAGATCAATAGCCGTACTGCGAAAACGGCGTGCCTGGGAAGCATAGAGCTCCTCACGTTTTAACTCCAGCCAGGAGCTTTTATGCCACCAGCGTTTGTACTTGAGGGAGTAGAAGGCCCAGAAAATACTAATGAACAAATTAATAACTGTTAAGAACCGCCTCAGGCCAGGCCAGGATGTAATACGCATAGCCATATCTCTCCTTCACTGCTATTAACAACATTATAACAAAGATTAACCAGACCCCAAAGGAGAGGCCTTATGACATTTTGGAGGGGCTTTTGCTATCTCTTTCATAAGAGAACACATTATCTTTGCATTGTAAAAAGAAAGTAAGAAATGGGCTTGAAAATACGTCCAATGGAAATGAAAAGTAAAAATAGCATCTATTCAATTAATAATTAGTTAAATAGGAACAAATAGTGTCGAATAGTGTCGGTAATATAGGACTAAAGTCATAACATAAATTTAGAGGTTTTAACGAATGTGTGAAGAATATATCAAAATAATATAAATATATGAGGCATTTATAATAAGGATTATTAAAGTGATAGTCATATTCGAGGATCGGAGCTTAAGTCGTTTGGCGCTAAATGGGAATCGGCTTTTGTAATAGGTCCTTATTTTATAACTAATAGTCCTGAATATCCATAACATATTACACTATTGGTGGATGAAAGTCCCAAAGCATCGAGGAAAGGAGTTGATATATCTCTTTAGTCACATACAGTTTTAAAGATTCATATATGGGAGTGGTTATTTATGAAAAGCGTACTAGTTGTTGACGATGCTATGTTTATGAGACATTCCATAAAGAAAATGCTGGAAAATAGCAATTTCAATGTTATTGGCGAGGCCGAAAACGGTATGAATGCTTTAATACAATATAAAGAACTAAAACCGGATATTGTCACTATGGATATTACCATGCCAGAAATTGACGGTATTGAAGCGGTGAAATTATTAAAAAAGGTTGACCCCCATGTCAAGGTATTAATGATGTCTGCAATGGGACAGGAGGGCATGGTTAGAGATGCTATTATTGCGGGAGCCCAGGGATTTTTGGTGAAGCCCTTTAATCAGGAAGATGTAATAAAGGCGTTAAGCAAACTTTGATTGCGAGTTAAAAATCAGTAGGGCTAACTTCATATAGTATGGCATTTCACGATAAGGGGGTGTTAACGTTTGGATAAATCTGTATCCCTAGAACCAATGCTGGAAATGTTTATATTTGAAACCCTTCAGCTAATAGAACAGTTGGAGCAAGATGTCCTATCCTGCGAAACAACTAATCAACTCGAAAGTTCATCTATTAATGAAATCTTCCGAATAATGCACACCATAAAAGGTTCGGCAGCAATGATGATGTTGGATAATATTGCCGGATTGGCGCACTCCATTGAAGACCTATTCTACTTTTTACGCGAGGAAAAACATCATGACATCGACTATTCGAGGATATGCGACATTGTATTGGAGAGTACAGACTTTATTAAAAATATTATAAGTAAACTGGAAAATGCAGAAGAAGCGAATGAAAACGCTAATGAACTGACTGATAAAATCAAGGAATTTCTGTTCTTCCTAAAAGGTGCCGATTCGATATCAAATAGTAAAAAAATGCTTGATTCCGAAGATAAGCAACAATTCTATATAACAGCAGCCAAAGGCCATCCAGATTTAAAACAAAACAAATATCGTGCAGTCCTCTTCTTTGAGCCTGGATGTGCCATGGAGAACCTCAGGGCATTTAATATCGTTCATAAGTTGAATGACCTGGCCCAATCTATAGAATACTATCCTGCCGATATTATCGAAAATGATAACAGTATTGAACAGATAAGAGCCAAAGGTTTTGAAATAATCTTTAATACCATGCACAATTGCGAGGAATTGGAAAATTTTTTTCTAAATACAGATTTGGTACAGCGCATTGAATTATCAGAAATTGAACACGAGTACGAAAGTAAATCAGAACCTCACCATACATCTCCAAGACAAATTGTTTTAGAAGACGCTGATGAGGATCTGCCAGTTAGACAGGTTGATAAAACCTCTGAAGAAGCTGCTAAATCATCAGTAGCGAGACAAAGCCTAATCAGTGTTAACGTTAATAAACTGGATCAACTTATGGATCTGGTTGGAGAGTTGGTCATTAGTGAAGCGATGGTCACTCTCAATCCTGACCTGACCGAATTGATGAATCTGGACAGCTTTCACAAAGCCGCCCGGCAACACAGAAAGATAATAAATGAGCTGCAGGATGTCGTAATGTCCATTCGCATGGTTCCTCTTGCCATTACCTTTCAAAAAATGCGCAGAATAGTCCGGGATATGAGCAAAAAACTGAATAAAGATGTCGAATTGGAGATTATAGGCGAAGAAACGGAAGTAGACAAGAACATCATTGAACACTTATCTGACCCGCTTATGCACTTAATTAGAAATGCTATCGATCATGGGATTGAGAGCAGGCAAGACCGGATTAAGCATGGGAAAGCGGAGACCGGTAAGATCAGACTGGAAGCCAAGAATGAAGGCGGGGATGTGTGGATCAGTGTTAAAGATGATGGGGCAGGGCTTAATAAAGATAAGATACTTAAGCGAGTGAGAGAGATGGGGCTTGCGACTAAGGCCGAGCTCGACCTGACAGACCGGGAAATATTCAATTATATTCTCTTGCCGGGTTTTTCTACTAAAGATGAAGTGAGCGAGTTCTCCGGTCGCGGGGTGGGAATGGATGTAGTGGTACAGAACATTGAAACGGTCGGTGGCAAGGTGATGGTAGACAGCCTGGCAGGAAAAGGAACTGCCACCATCCTTAAAATCCCTCTAACACTGGCTATTATCGACGGAATGGGCATTCAGGTAGGCGAGTCCGTATTCATTATACCGATTAAGTCTATCAAGGAATCTTTCCGGGCAAGAGAACAAGAGCTTATTCACGACCCGGATGGCAACGAAATGATTATGGTTCGAGGGGATTGCCTGCCTGTTTTAAGACTGCAGGAAAAATATTTAATTCAAAGCCAAGTGGTAGAACTTCAAGATGGGATTATTATCATTGTTGAAAACGATTCCCAGCAATTATGTCTTTTTGCCGATGCCTTACTTGGTGAACAACAGGTTGTGGTTAAAGCTTTACCCAGGTATTTAAAGAGAATTAATGGCATAAGCGGCTGTACCCTCTTGGGTAACGGCAGAGCCAGCTTAATCCTGGACGTGGCCGGTTTGATAAATTAGTGATTATAAAAAGAAAGGGGTTGAAGCTGTGTCGGAAGTATTAGAAGAGGAATTGGAAGAAGGGGAGGATACCCAAAAAGGAAAATTCCTGACTTTTGTTATTGGCAGGGAAGAATATGGAATAGAAATAAGATTTGTTACTGAAATAATCGGTGGTATACAGATGATTACAGAGGTTCCCGAGGTATCGGATTATGTCAAAGGCATCATCAACTTGAGAGGGAAAATCATACCCGTTATAGATGTCAATCTGCGGTTTAAAAAGGAAGCCAAAGAATATAGTGACAGGACCTGCATAATTGTGATAGATATTGAGGATCTCTCGGTAGGACTGATTGTTGACAATGTGGCCGAAGTCTTATCTATTGCTGAAGAAAACATTGTTCCTCCACCTGATGCCAAGGCCGGTTTTCATCACCGCTATATTAAAGGCATTGGTAAAGTAGGAACTGCAGTCAAATTGCTGCTTGACTGCGATAAGTTGCTAAGTGACGAGGATCTTACCACTATGAATGAAATTGCCTGAGGTGCTTGAACAATATTAATATCCTAGGAGGGTACAAATGGCATTTACATATTTCTTTCGAGATGTTCAGACTCTGGAGATGGTTCGGGATTATGCCCTGCCTTCTCTGAGAACCCGTAGATACATTAACATCTGGGATGCCGGCTGTGCAATGGGACCTGAACCATATACCCTGGCCATAATTTTACGAGAAAGTATGAGCCAAATGTACTTTAGAAATATTCGTATTAAGGCTTCCGATATCGATGCAAGTAATCTTTTTGGCAAAATCATCAGAGAAGGAATATATTCACACCAACAGGTTCAAAGAATACCCGCGGAGATATTCAAGAAATATTTTCAAGAAGCGGAGCTTGATGGGCATTACCAGATTATAGATGAAATACGTCGCGCTGTATCTTTTCAAAAACATGATTTACTTTCTCTGCATCCGGTGGGAAGTGATTTGGGTCTGGTGATATGCAAAAATGTGCTTCTGCATTTTCAAGGTGAACAGCGGATCAAAGTAATTCAAATGTTTTATGATGCGTTAATGAAGGAAGGGTTCCTGGTTTTTGAGCAGACGCAAGCCCTCCCCAAAGAAGTATCTCATTTGTTTGAACCGGTGGTATCCAACGCTCAGTTATTTCGCAAACGGGCATGAACTGTAAAAATACATTAATCTAACTGCCGACCCTAGACGTTAAGTTATAACCGGAGTTGAGAAAGGTGCAAGAGATTATTAACCAATAAGCTTTATTTTTCTAGCGGTATAACCAGGAAATTATTTCTCATTAAGAATAGGAGGTCGACCAAATGGCAAATAAAATCAATAAAGACACTTTTGAGCGTTCTTCTAATCCTTCCCAATCGGAAACACCCCAAATCAATGAAGAAACAAAGCATTATAGTAATCAGCTGGTTAACAATGATGAAGCGAGATTAAGCAACGCGGTCATCAATGAAGTCCGGGCACTGGTTGATGCCATAAAAATTGGCAAGCTTGATGTACGGGCCAATCTGCAAAATACCAACAGGGGAGATAAAGAACTTCTAGAAGGTATTAATGAGATGCTAGACGCTATAATCGATCCTATTAATGTAACCGCTGATTTTATTGCTAGAGTGGCACGGGGCGATGAACTGCACACAATTACCGACGAATATAAGGGAGACTTCAATATCATAAAAAACAATATAAACGATTGTATTGATGTTTTATATTCCTTAATTAGCGAGACAGGCCGTTTAACCCAGGCTGCAATGAAAGGTCAGCTGGATGTTCGTAGTAATGCCAGCCAATTCCAGGGTGCTTGGAATCAGATCGTGACTGGAATAAACGAGACTCTGGATGCGGTCATCGGGCCATTGAATGTAGCGGCTGAGTATGTGGATAGAATCAGTAAAGGCGACATCCCTGCCAAGATTACCGACAATTACGAAGGCGATTTCAGTGAGATTAAGAACAACTTAAATGCCTGCATTGATGGACTGGGTGGTTTGGTTGAAAGTAGTGCCGTACTTAAAAAGATGTCAGTCAACGATTACACAAGTAAAGTTGAGGGACAATATCAGGGTATCTATGCTGAGACTGCTGTATCAGTAAATGAGGTTAGAGACAGGTTACTGGCTATTCAAAACACAGTATCCAATATTTCTCAGGGAGATCTAAGCAACCTGAAAGATTACCATGTGATTGGTAAGCGTTCGAGTGAAGATCATCTCATGCCCGCCTTCACAGCCATGATGGAAAACATCCAAGAAATGGTGGAAGATGCCCACTTTCTGACCCAGGCTGCCGTGAAAGGTCAGCTGGATACCCGTGGGGATGTTGCCAAACACAAAGGGGTCTTTGCCCAGATAATTGAGGGAGTAAACGATACCCTGGACGCGATAATTGGGCCACTAAATGTAGCGGCTGAATATGTAGATAGAATCAGTAAAGGCGACATCCCGCAAAAAATTAACGACAGCTATCAGGGAGATTTCAACGAGATAAAGAACAACCTGAATTCATGTATTGATGCAGTAAATGGGCTTGTAACCGATGCCAATATGCTGGCTCAGGCAGCCGTGGAAGGTAAATTGGATACCCGTGCCGATGCCAGCAAACACGGCGGAGATTTTGGCCTGATAGTAGAGGGAGTCAATGCTACCCTGGATGCGGTTATTGAACCGATAAAGGAAGCGACTGAAGTATTGGAAGAAATGGAAAAGGGGAATTTGCAGGTTCGGGTTCAGGGCAATTATCAAGGAGACCATAACCTGGTTAAGAATGCCTTGAATGGGACTCTGAATTCCCTGCTGGCATATGTAAATGAGATTTCCACCGTACTGACGGAGATAGCCGATGGGAATCTAAATGTAGGTATCACTGGCGATTATCGGGGTGATTTCACTGCGATTAAAGACTCGCTTAACCTGATTATTGATTCACTTAATGAGATACTGGGGGGAATTAACGTAGCGGCGGAGCAGGTATCCAATGCTTCCGAACAGGTGGCCAGTTCCAGTCAAATGCTGGCTCAGGGTGCTGCAGAACAGTCCAGTGCTATCGAACAATTAACTGCATCCATAACCCAGATAGCTGCCCAGACAAACCAGAATGCGGCTTACGCCAATCAGGCTAATGAACTGGCCTTAAATGCCAGGGATAATGCTGTAGAGGGCAATACCCAGATGAAGGGTATGCTGGATGCCATGGAAGCCATAAACGAGTCTTCCGGAAACATATCCAAGATAATCAAGGTAATTGATGAAATTGCCTTCCAAACCAACATACTAGCATTGAATGCGGCAGTTGAAGCAGCCCGGGCTGGACAGCACGGCAAAGGGTTTGCGGTGGTAGCCGAAGAAGTAAGAAACCTGGCCGCCCGGAGTGCCAGTGCGGCTAAAGAAACCACCGATATGATAGAAGGTTCTATTAAGAAAACTGAAGCTGGGACCAGAATTGCTGGTGAAACAGCAACTGCTCTGAGTAAGATAGTAGACGGGGTAAGCAAAGCGGCAGCCCTGGTGGGAGATATTGCTGTAGCCTCTAATGAACAGGCTACCGGTATAGCTCAGATTGATAAAGGGGTAGAACAGGTATCACAGGTGATTCAAACTAATGCAGCGACTGCTGAGGAGAGTGCTTCAGCCAGTGAAGAACTGTCCAGCCAGGCGGATCTATTAAAAAAACAAGTGGGCAAGTTCACTTTAAAGAAGCGTGAAGTGAACTATAGCGCCAGTATTCAGTCCTTAAGTCCTGAAATACTGGAATTATTAGAAGAAATGTTGAGAGACCGGAAATTCATGCAACTAAACGGTGGGGAAAAAACCAAACACGGCAGCAGTCGCAGTAATCCCAAAGCAAAAATCTCACTTAGTGACGATGAATTCGGCAAGTATTAATAGCAATTAGGGCGGAACGGCTAACCGGAGGTCGGACTTCACTTCTAACTTATCTGGTTAGTTAATTATAAGATCCGGGTGAGGTCCAAAAAAGGTTGCGTTATTTTCCGAAGCAAAAAGGCAGGTTTACAAGATGATAGCCATATCTGACCGGGAATTCATATTATTAACAGAATATATATATAAATATTGCGGAATTAATCTGACTAAAAAGAAAACTCTGGTCGAATCAAGATTGTATGGCTTTTTGATGCAAAAAGGGTTTGCAGACTTCTCATCTTTTTATGACTATTTATTGAATGATGAAAGCGGAGATGTCGTATGCGCTGTTATTGACAGAATATCAACTAACCACACCTTTTTTATGCGGGAAATCCAGCATTTCAACTACTTCCGTGACCAGGTTTTGCCGCAAGTGAAGGCTGCGGTTAAGAATCGGGATTTAAGAATATGGAGCGCCGGTTGTTCCAGTGGAGAAGAGCCATATACCCTGGCCATGATTATAGCTGACTATTTTGGACAAGAAAAAAAATTATGGGATAGCAGTATTCTGGCTACAGATATTTCCTCACGAGCCCTGAATAAAGCGCGGGAAGGTATATACAATGATGAAGAAATCAGTTCACTTCCCGCCCCATGGAAGAGGCGCTATTTTAGAAACCTAGGTCCGGATCAGAGCATGGTTACTAATAAGCTTAAAGAAGATATTGTTTTCAGAAAATTTAACCTGATGGACAAAACCTTTCCGTTCAAAAAAAAGTTTCAGGTTATTTTCTGCCGCAATGTAATGATCTATTTTGATAGCACCACCAAGCAAGATCTGATCGACCGATTTTACGATTGTACCGATAAAGGAGGCTATCTGTTTATCGGGCAGTCAGAATCCCTCAACCGGGATGAATCTAAATATCAATATATCATGCCGGCAGTTTACCGGAAGGAGTGAGGGCTTGCAGATTCGCAGAAAAATAAGAGTACTTATTGTCGATGATTCGCTATTATTCAGGGAAACATTGGCGAAGGGGATATCCAGGGATGCGGGTCTGGAAGTTGTGGGTACGGCCTCTGATCCTTTTATAGCCCGGGATAAAATATTACAATTAGAACCTGATGTCATGACCCTGGATGTCGAAATGCCCAGGATGAATGGAATCGAGTTTCTACGCCGGTTAATGCCGCAGTATCCCATCCCGGTAGTAATGATCAGCGGATACAGTGAAAATGTCTTTGAAGCCTTGAATGCCGGGGCGGTTGACTTTGTTGCCAAACCCAATATGGCAAAGCTCCAGGGTTTGGAATCCATGATTAATGAATTAATAATAAAGATTAAGATAGCTTCTACGGCCAAAGTTGGACATTGGAAGAGGGAACTGGGTTTACCCATGTCTTTAGGCCGAGTAACCCCGGGAACCGCAGATCGAGTTATTGCCATAGGAGCTTCTACGGGAGGTACAGAGGCTATATTCCAGGTACTCAAGTCTTTCTCGGTAGAAATACCCGGCATTGTCATTGTCCAGCATATGCCGGCCGGATTTACTAATATGTATGCCAAAAGATTGAACAACTCCTGTGCAATAGAAATAAAGGAAGCACAGACCGGTGATGTTGTTCAACCCGGGAAGGCTCTAATTGCTGCAGGTGATTACCATATGAAAATAAAAAAATCCGGCAGCAAATTAACGGTGGAGTGTCAAACCGGAGAAAAGGTAAGTGGCCATTGTCCTTCCGTAGATGTGCTTTTCAATTCGGTGGCAGATAATATCGGTAGTAGAGCAATAGGTATAATTCTAACCGGTATGGGCGGTGATGGGGCTAAAGGATTGCTGGCGATGAGGAATAGGGGAGCCAAAACCATCGGTCAGGATGAACAATCATGTGTAGTCTATGGCATGCCCAAGGTAGCCTTTGATATTGGCGCGGTAGAAAAGCAGTATGCATTGGAATGCATACCGCAGGCTGTTTATTCGTTGCTAAGTAAAGGCTAAGCTGGAAGGGGATCAAGGACAATGGTCGAAAAGCTTGCGAAAGAAAAGAAAATAATTGAATTCACCCTGGAGAGCATAGGTGATGCAGTTATCGCTACAGATAATGATGCTAATATCATAATAATGAACCATGTAGCCGAAGAATTAACCGGTTGGTCCAGAGCGGATGCTACAGATAAGCTGTTGGATGAAATTTTCATAACTCTAGATGCCAAAACAGGTTTTGTTATGGAAACCCCGTTTTGGCAGAGCCTTGAGCACGGACTTACGGTGGGTTTGAAAAAGGATACCGTTCTACTTGCCCGGGATGGAAGAAGGAGCTATGTTTCAGCCAGCAGTTCACCGATTAGAGATAATCAAGATAGTATTATAGGTATAGTGGTGGTATTTAGAGATATTAGTAGAATCAGGCAAGTGGAATTAAGTTTAAAGGAAGCCAAAGAAGAAGCGGAAACAGCGAATCGCGCCAAGGATGAGTTTCTTTCCAATATGAGTCACGAAATACGAACTCCCTTGAATGGCATTATAGGCATGACAACCCTTATGCTAATGTCCGAGCTTAACCCGGAACAAAAGGAAAATCTGGATATAATAAAAATGTCTGGGGATTTGTTGTTAAAGCTGGTCAACGATATCCTCGATTTTTCTAAAATCGAAGCAGGCAAAATGACCATTGAAGAGACCGAGTTTGATTTAAGAGAAATCATCCTCAAAAATCTCAGTATCCATATGGCTTCAGCTGAAGCGAAGGGCTTGGCAGTTAATTGCCATATTGATAACGTAATACCACAGTTGTTAAGCGGAGACCCGCACCGCATTCAGCAGGTTTTGACCAACCTAATCGGTAATGCAATCAAATTCACCGAAAACGGAGAGATTGCAGTATACGCAGCTATTCAGCAAAGAGTGGATTCCGGCTTGCTGTTAAGAATATCCGTTTCCGATACTGGCATTGGGATAAGAAAAGATCAGATGGACAGGCTTTTCCGGAGTTTTAGCCAGGTGGACGGTTCCATTACCCGCAATTATGGCGGAACCGGCTTAGGTTTATACATATCCAAACAACTTGTGAACATCATGGGAGGCGATATTGGGGTTGATAGTATACCGGAACAGGGTAGTACTTTTTATTTTACTGTGAAAGTGGGAATTTCCCGGCAAAGACTACTTACCTCTGCCAATGACGATGCGGAAAATAAAAACTACATGAAAAAGACTACCAGGCCTTTAGAGGTTTTGTTAGTTGAAGATAATATGGTTAATCAGGTTGTGGTTGCTGATATGTTAACACTCCGGGGACATAAGGTAGAACTGGCCAATAACGGTAAAGAAGCACTGCAGATATTGGATAAAAAGAGATTTGATGTTATTTTAATGGATATTATGATGCCGGAGTTGGATGGGTTGGAGACTACCGCACAAATAAGAGAGCGGGAAGTTAAAACCGGCCTTCATATACCGATTATTGCCATTACGGCTCATGCAACATACAGTGATAGGGAAAAAGTCTTGTTAGCGGGAATGGATGATTTTATTGCGAAACCTGTACAAATGGAGTTGCTCTTTCATTGTATGGAAAAAGCTGTGGTTAATCAAACGGAAATGGCTAAGAAGGAACTACATTCAGAAGACTTAAATACTAAAGAACTATTTGAACGAGGAGATGAAGACAATGCCAGAAAACTGGAAGAAGATATGCAAGGACTCGTAGAAGCAGTTAATTCTCTGGATTTCAGAAAGATAGAGCGTTTTGCCCACAGAATTAAAGAATTGGCATATAAGATGGACGCAAAAATAATAAAGAACCTTGCATTTAAGATAGAACTGTCAGCTCGAAAAGAGGATTACGATCAAGCCAGTAAGCTGCTGATGAGCTTAAAGGAACAATCTAGGTGTCTGGCTCAATGGAGGCCTGATATCGGTTTAAGGGACACAATACCACGCAGTGGCTGAAATATTCACGGGGACACTTTTTCCCGCGGGGACTGCAGATGCGAGTATCGTCTGGGATAAAGGTTTCCGCATAGCGGGTGTTTGCCCTAATAAAAAGGGGAGGGTATAAAGATGAAAGTATTAATAGCCGAGGATGATATGGCCAGCAGGAAATTCTTATATAAGTATCTATCTGCTTATGGGGATTGTGATGTTACAGTTGATGGGGTTGAAGCCATAGATGCTTTTTTGCTGGCCTGGGACGAAGGCAGTCCTTATGATCTTATCTGCCTGGATATTATGATGCCTAAAGTAGATGGTATAAAAGCATTGAAGATGATTCGTGACCTGGAGCATAACAAGGGTGTTGAAAATTCCCAACGGGCCAAGATAATTATGACTACCGCCTTAAACGATACGAAGACGGTAAAAAGCTCATTTCAAGACGATTGCCAGGCTTACGCGGCCAAGCCCATCGATACCGAAAAGCTGTTGGAGGTAATCAAGAAACTGGGATTGATGCAATAATATGTTTTTTATTCGCAGCTTTCTCCTGGAATAGTTCGTATCTGCTTTAATTATTGCCGTTCGACACAAATCATTATTGTCCTGCAGCACATTGATATAAATAGTAAATGAGCATATATCATGGAGTTCTCTATAAATCCCCAGGATTTGTAGAGAACTCTTTATTATTTGGAATCTAAACATATATTCTTTCAACTGGTCCATCGTATTTATTGTTATAATTGGGTTGCTAGTACTCTGTTAATATAAGCCATAATATCATACAAATAGACGCGTTTGATTCAAATCCATTGTAAAATAGGGCTTACCCCTGGGGCGAGATTACTTGCATGAAGTATTTGTTTACCAATGTCGCCTCGGTACAAAAGTAGGAGGAAATATGTATTGAAAAATTTTGTGAAAATTATTTTAATACCGTTATTGCTTCTTCTAGGCAGTATCGCATTACTTAAATATCCCATGCTAAAAGTTAATTTGATTATTGACCCAGTATATATTCAATATGCTGGTAAATGTGCAGTTTGGTTTTTTAGTGCGGTTCTAACAGGACGGCTTGTTAACCTAACCTGGAACCGGGTTAGGCAAAGAAGAGGCAAAGGAGTTTTTCCGGGGATTGCTCAATATATGGTTTCTGCTCTTGTCTATTTACTGGCTTTCGCATTCATCTGGAGCAATGTATTTCACCGTCCGATTTCAAGTATCCTGGCCGCCTCAGGATTCGTTGGCTTGATTTTAGGTTTTGCCCTGCGCTCCCTAATTATGGATCTTTTTATGGGTTTGACGATTAATTTTGACCAGCCCTATCGGATAGGCGACTTCATCTTGATTAACAAGGAACGACTGGACGGACAGGTCGTAGATATTAGTTGGCGAACCACACGCTTGAAAACCGATGAAAATAATACAATAATCATTCCCAATAGCATAATGAGTTCCATGGTCTTAACCAATTTCTCCAGGCCATCGAGTGAATCTGAGATGGATATTATGTTCTCTTTTGATTTTGCCATTCCTATTCGGGATGTTAAGCGTATTGTGCATTCCAGCGTTGTGGCTCTTTTGGATACAAAAGGCTTTCTTAAACATGAGGAGCCCAAGGTGCGCATCAAAGCGATTACCCCCATGGGTATTGACTACAAGGTTAAATATTGGATTGATGCGAGACAAATCGGACCAGGGAAATCAAAAGATCTGGTTATGGAAAGCATAATTACTAACCTCCAAAAATCTGGTATTTCACCTGCCTATCCGAAAACTGATGCTTATTATGCACCCATGCCTGCCAAGACAGTTAATTATAGGTCAGAAGAAGGCCGCCTGGCCCTGCTCCGTCAGGTCGACGCACTGGAGCAGTTAGAGAATGAATATCTGGAAATGATTGCTTCCAAAATGACACTTTGCTATTACGATTCAGGGAAAACTCTATTCAATGAAGGGGATCCTGGAGATTCCATGTATATCGTTGTAGTAGGTGTGCTAAAGGTGATCGTTATTCGGAATAATACCGAACTTATCATCGCCCAGATTACGCCAGGGCAGTTTTTCGGCGAAATGTCGATGTTAACGGGTGAGCCGCGTACAGCTACGATTAGAACCGCCACGGATGTTATCGCTTATGAGATTCATCGTGAACATCTCAGTGAAGTATTTCAAAAACAACCTGAGAGTGTGGACATTATCAGTACAGTAATCGCCCAACGTCAATTATCAAATGATAAGTTTAATGAAAAACTCAGTGAAAAGGAAAGAAGTTCTCAAGTAGAAAGCCTTGCCAAGCAATTGTGGCGCCGTATTATATCATTTGAGGGGAATCAAAATAGTCATTGATTCTGATGGTAGTGGCTGAAACTAAATAACGAAAAATTTATGGTCAATCAATGGCATTATATAAAAAAGCAATAATCCCGCCGATAGGGGCGGGTTCTTTATTTTTATTCGGAGGTCACGCGGAATTCAAATATGCAATTTGTGCTTAAACTCTAAATAAGATGGAAAAATATTCATTGACGGCAATATGAATGACGTTCATAATTGCAAATATAGGTTATATTAATAAACCGCAGTATTGGAGATGATGAGTTGCGACCAAGGCAAGAACGAGAACGGGAATCCAGACGGGAGAGCATTATTGAGGCTACCGAGCAACTTCTAAACGAGAAGACCTTTGAGTCAATTACCATGGATGATATAGCCATGAAATCTGATTTTGCTAAAGCATCTATTTATCAGTATTTCAAAAACAAGGATGAATTAATGTCTGAAGTTTTTTCAAAGGTACTTGAGGCGCAATGCTGTCTGATCAAAGAGAAATGTTTGTCGCAGACGGATCCTGTTCAGGCCATGAGGCATTATATAAAGCTTGAATTAGACTTTGTTCGCTTAAACCCTTGGAGCCCGCAAGTCGCGGCAACCATTCCATTTGAAGGTTTTAATGCAGAAAACCGTTTAATCGCTCTATACAATCAGAAGAAAAAGCTCATTGCAGATATCATCCAGCGAGGCCAAACTGAAGGAACATTTATTGTCTCCGACCTGGTTGTTTTGACTAATATGATTATCTGTGCAAGTACAGGATTTGCCAATTACTTATCTACTCATATGTCTGCTGATTCACAAAGCCCGGTGATAGAGATGCTTATCTCTATAATTATTAAAGGAATGACTAGGGGGAGCAGCAATGAATCCAACAGAAACTAATAATCCTATCGAGAACCCAAAGAAAAAAGCCATATCCAAGAAAGCCCGTATTGCTATCTTGACATTGATTATAATCGCTGTGGCTTTATTCGGTATTCGTTGGTACATTCAGCTAACAACTACGGTCACAACTGATAATGCGAAAGTATCTGCAGATTTTGTCAGTATCAGTGCAGAGGTTGCCGGCAAGCTTACCGATGTCTATGTTCAAGAAGGGGACACCGTAACCGCAGGGCAATTGTTGGCCAAGATAGATGATTCTTCATATCTTATCAGTGCCTCCCAGGCCGAAGCAGTATGGGAGCTTAGCAAAATAGCCGTCACCAAGCTGCCGGGTGATATACAGTCTGCCCAGATTGCCGTCACCAAGGCAGGAAACGCCTTAGCGGCCGCTATTGCTCAAGCTGCCAGCAATAAATTAGCTATGGAAGATAGCAAGCGCATATTGGACCAGAACACGCTTTTATACCAGCAAGGAGCAGTTCCCCAGGATACATTGGACAGCTGTACAACTAAATATAATACTGCGGTTGCGGCATTGGAAGCGGCGAATGCCAGTGTAAATTCGGCTCAAGATGTTGTCCAAGCTGCTCAAACCCAACTGGATACCTTGAATCAAACCGGTGGTGCCACCTATACTGCCCAGGAAAAGCAGGCCAAAGCAACTTATGATAGTGCCCAACTGGCTTTGGAGCGTACCAGTATTAAATCTCCCATTAGCGGCCGGGTGGTAAAAGTATCAGCCTTAAAAGGCCAGAATGTTAGCTCAGGAACCGCTTCAGGATTTACGACTTTGTTTACCATCGTAAATCCTGAGCGAATTTGGGTTTTGGCCAATATTGAAGAAAAAAAGGTAGCCCGGATACATATTGGAGATAAGGTCAATATTGTCGTCGATGCCTACCCTGATACTGTTTTTAATGGCCGGGTTGAAGAAATCTCTGGAGCTACTCAATCGAGTTTTTCCATATTACCAACAGAGAATGCATCGGGCAATTATACGAAAGTAGCCCAGCGCCTGCCTGTAAAAATAAGCGTTGTTCAGCAAGGTGATAAGTTAAAGCCGGGTATGTCTGCCGTAGTAACTATTAAGATGAAATAAGTGGGGATTAAAAAATGAATACCGGCGATTTACAGGACAGAATCAACTGGTCTGCAACCTCAGTTATCATAATAGGAACCTTTTTGCAAGGTCTTACCGGAAATATCGTCAATGTGGCAATTTCAAAACTGATGGCTGTATTTGGTACGAATGCCAACGACATTCAATGGGTGCTCACGGCTTACATGTTGACCCAGGGAATCGTAATCGCTCTGGCTGGGTATTTAGGTGATAAATTTGGATATAAAAGAACCTTTGTTTTTGCGCTAATCGTGTTTACCTTGGGTTCACTCTTATGTGGCACATCATTTACATTTAGTATGTTAATTATTGGCCGGGTGCTGCAGGGGATAGGAGCGGGGATCATTATGCCTCTAGGCATGGCGATTTGTTTCAGAATTAATCCCATATCCCAAATTGGTGTAGTGCTTGGAGTATGGGGGATTGCCGGAATGGCAACCATGGCTATTGGACCCTCTTTAGGGGGGTATCTTATTGAAGTAGCCAGCTGGCGAACGCTTTTTTATATTAATGTACCTATAGGTTTGTTAGCCATATTTATGGGAATTACTTTACTTCCGGAAACGGAGAAAAACTCAACATCTACATTAGATACAGTAGGTATTGCCACCATCTGCGTCGGTTTGTTCTGTCTAATATTTGCATTAAGCAAGGGTAATCAGATGGGTTGGGGAGATCCCGTAATTGTCGCTATGTTGTTGGTTGGAATGGTTAACTTGCTGGTAATGGTAGTTCATGAACTGCGATGTCCAGAACCGGTTCTCGATATGCGATTATTTAAAAATAAGCTTTTTACTTTATCTACGATTACTTCTTCTTTGATCCAAGTGGCTATGGTAGTGGTAGTTTATCTGTTCCCTCTTTTCATGCAAAGCGTACTAGGGCAGACCGCAATGAAAACCGGCCTGGTCTTGCTGCCTCCTGCGTTGATTACAGCTATATGTATGCCCATCAGCGGTAAGCTGTTTGATAAATATGGGGCCCGGTACCTGATCCTTGCCGGCATGGTAATTATGGCAGGTTCATCTTACGCCATGAAGGATTTTAACGGGTCTACATCTTTTAACACGATGATGTTTTGGTTATCAATTCGCGGAATAGGAATAGGGCTGGCGTTGTCACCAGCCATTAATGTGGGGATGGTAAGTATTCCGAAAGAATCAACCGGTACCGCCTCTTCGCTGGGAAATGTCATTCGGAGTGTGATAAGCACTTTTGGAATTGCTGTCATGACGAATTTAATGCAAACGCGTAATACCTTCCACTATTCCAATTTGGCTCAGAATGTAGTCTTGAACAAGCCGGACAGTTTGAATATGATTTCAGCTTTGCAGGGGATAGGGTTAAATGCCGGTCTTGGCGATCAAGGGGGACAGATTCTTGGTCTGGCTGTTATATACAAGTATGTGGCCCAGCAATCGATGGTTATGGCTATTTCCGACTGTTTCATTATAGGTGCTGTATTGTGCGGTGTGGCATTTATATTTGCCTTGTTCTTAAATGATAGAAAGTAACTGGGCATCCAGGGAGGTTATTATAGACTATCTTAATAGCTATCCCCATGACTTGGTGGTTCTCGGACATAGGGGGATGTCCGATATCCAGGCATTACTTATGGGAAGTGTGGCTTATAATGTAGCCAACCTGGCTCCTTGCGCTGTACTAATTGTTAGATAATCTGATAATGGAGGGCATGGAAGATAATATAACAACCATAGAATTAAACTATGGCAAGGCATACAAATCAAGTATTACGCTATGGCTAAAATCTCATGGTATATTTTTGCCATCATAGTTGAGAGGTGAAGATTATCATGAAAACAGCAATAATCGGTTACCCGAGAGTAGGGACTTTACGGGAATTAAAATTTGCAACCGAGAAGTATTTTGAAGGCCTTTTATCAGAAGCGGAGCTTCAAGACACCGCTGCCCTTCTTAGGAAAACACATTGGCAAACTCAAATAGAAAATGGCATTGATTTTATACCATGCAATGATTTTTCTTTTTATGACAATATGCTGGACACCGCAGTTTTGCTTAATGTGGTTCCCAAACGCTACGCCGATTTACGGCTTGATCCTCTTGCTGAGTATTTCGCCATGGCGAGAGGTTATCAAGGCGTAAACGGTGATGTAAAGGCGCTGGCAATGAAAAAATGGTTCAATACCAATTACCATTATATAGTGCCGGAGATTGAGGACGATACAGAAATTTCGCTGGTTGGAAGCAAGCCGTTTGATGAATTCTCTGAAGCGAGGAACCTGGGAATTGTGACCAAATCCGTTGTCATCGGAGCATTTACCTTTTTAAAGCTGGCAAAATTCACCGGCTATAAAACATCGGTTGATTTTGCCACAGATATTATCACGGCATACTCGGAGGTTCTTAAAAAATTTAATGATTTGGGTGCAGAATGGATACAGTTTGACGAGCCCGCGCTGGTTACGGACTTAACCGCCGATGACATTGTTCTTTTAAATAAACTCTACAGTGAAATACTTTTGGCAAAAGGCAATACCGAGGTGCTTTTACAAACCTATTTTGGCGATATACGTGACTGCTACCAGGATGTCGCCTCGCTGCCGTTTAATGGTATAGGACTCGATTATATCGAAGGTAATAATACGCTGGAGCTGGTAAAACATTTCGGCTTTCCCGCAGATAAAACCCTTTTTGCCGGTGTTGTCAACGGTAAAAATATCTGGCGAAATAACTATGACCAAACGCTCTGTATCCTTGATGAATTGAAAAGATCCGGTACAGATATTGTTATGAGCACCTCCTGTTCGCTGCTGCACGTTCCGTATACTATAAAAAATGAAAGCTCCCTATCCGATGAGTATAAAAAGCATTTTTCCTTTGCGGAGGAAAAGCTGGCGGAGCTGGCCGGCCTAAAGAAAATTACCGCCGGCAATAACCCGGCTGAGATTCCTGAATATATTGAAAACACCAGGCTTTTCAAAGAAAGCCGGTTCTGCCCGGAAACCTCTGTTCAAGCTGCGGTTTCTGCTCTTTTTCAGGAGGATTTCATCAGACAGCCTGCCTTTTATGAACGTGAAAAGATACAGAAGGCGGTATTGAATCTGCCGTTGTTACCGACCACAACCATCGGTTCATTCCCGCAGACGGCAGAGGTCAAAGCGAACCGCTCCAATCTTAAAAACGGTAGAATTACATTGCAACAGTACGTTGAATTCAATAAAGAGAAAATTGCGGAATGTGTTGCGCTGCAGGAAAAAATCGGACTTGATGTGCTTGTTCACGGCGAATTTGAGCGTAACGATATGGTTGAATATTTCGGCGAGTGCCTGGATGGGTTCCTTTTCACAGAAAAAGCATGGGTGCAGTCTTACGGTACCAGATGCGTTAAACCGCCGGTTGTATGGGGGGATATTTCCCGTTCCCAACCAATGACGGTCGATTATATCGTATACGCGCAATCGCTTACCAGAAAATACATGAAAGGGATGCTTACCGGTCCCGTCACTATTTTAAACTGGTCGTTCCCCCGGGAGGATATTTCCTTGCAGGAATGTGCCTATCAGATCGCTCTTGCCATCAGGGCAGAGGTGCTTGATCTTGAAGCTAACGGCATAAAAATTATTCAGATTGATGAAGCCGCTCTTCGTGAAAAGCTTCCGCTTAGAAAAAGCGACTGGCACAGCGAATATCTGGATTGGGCGATTCCTGCCTTCAGGCTTGTTCACAGCGGCGTTAAAGCACAGACTCAGGTTCATACCCATATGTGCTACAGCGAATTCAGCGATATTATCGCGGATATCGACGATATGGATGCGGATGTTATCACCTTCGAGGCTTCGCGTTCAGACCTTGCAATTATCAATGTATTGAACCAGTGCCGATTTAAAACGGAGGTCGGTCCGGGTGTTTATGACATCCATTCACCAAGAATTCCCAGTACTGTGGAAATCAAGGAAGCACTTTTTAAGATGCTTGAAAAAACGCCCCAAGAAAAGCTTTGGGTAAATCCCGACTGCGGACTTAAAACGAGAGGAAACGCTGAAACGGTTCCAAGCCTCATAAACCTGGTTGATGCCGTCCAAGAAGTCCGAAGGAGCTTGCAGCTATGAGAACGTCAGAAATCTTTAAAAACAAAAAAGTGCTGTCGCTGGAAATATTTCCTCCCCGGCGAACAGCCTCGATTGATATCATTTACAATACTCTTGATGAGTTGAAAGGGTTAAACCCGGACTTCATCAGCGTAACTTATGGCGCGGGCGGAAGTGAGAATAACACCGCGACCCTGGAAATTGCTTCAGCTATTAAAAACAATTACGGTATTGAGAGCGTTGCACATCTTCCCTGTATAAATCTCACCAAAAGCGAAGTGCTGAATATGCTTGAAGGCTTTAAGCAGGCAGGCGTTGAAAACATTCTTGCACTGCGCGGTGATGTGAACCCTGAATTCCCACCAAAGCAGGATTTCCGGTATGCCAGCGACTTGATTTCATTCATTAAGCAAAACGGCGACCTTAATATAATCGGAGCGTGTTATCCTGAGGGGCATAGTGAGTGCCGAAGTCTGGGTGACGATATACGCAATCTTAAAACCAAGGTGGATGCCGGGACAGACCAGCTTATCACCCAGATGTTTTTTGACAACAGCTACTTTTATTCATTTCGGGAACGAGCCTGCATTGCAGGAATAAATGTACCGATTCAAGCAGGAATTATGCCGGTTGTAAACAAAAAACAGATTGAAAGAATGGTATCTCTGTGCGGCGTGAAGCTGCCCAAGAAATTTGTTACCATGATGGAAAAGTACGAGAATAATCCAACTGCAATGCGTGATGCGGGAATTGCTTATGCCATTGACCAAATTGTAGACCTTTTGGCACATGAAGTTGAAGGAATCCACCTTTACACGATGAACAATCCCTATATTGCTTTCAAGATCTATGCCGCAATAAGCATCTTACTGGCCGCATAATTGACAGGACCTTTGCTTGAGCAAGCGAAGGTCCATTATCTTACAGAATAACCATATTCCGAAATAACCCGTTTCAATTCAGCAATATAATCTGATGCAATCGTACTCAGATGTGCTTTCTCGTGCGCTATCCAGCCCACTCGCATTTTCTCTTCTGTTTCCAGTGGTACGGAAACTATGTTGTCGCCGTTTAAGTCGCTGTTTAGAACGCCTGTGCAGATGGTATATCCATTCAGCCCAATCAGCAGATTGAATAGAGTTGCGCGATCGCTGACATGGATGGTTTTCTTATGAGGAACGGTGCTTAAAATCTCCTCTGAAAAGTAGAACGAGTTATATTCGCCTTGTTCAAATGCAAGGAAAGGGTAATTATCCAAATCTTCAAGAGTGACGGTTTCTTTATTGGCAAGCGGGTGAACGGAACTGATAAAAACATGCGGATCAGCTTCAAAAAGAGGGGTAAAGATCAAGTGATTTTCCTTTAACAATTTATTAAGCACTTTTTCATTAAAGTCACTAAAATATATAATGCCAATCTCGCTGCGAAGATTCTTTACATCTTCAATGATTTCATAGGTTCTCGTTTCGCGAAGCGTAAATTCATACTCGTCTACATCCAATGCTAAGAGGAGATTCACAAAGGCGTTGACAGCGAAAGCGTAATGTTGAGTTGAAACGGAGCAAAGCTGTTTGGAGGGCTTTTTGCCAAGATAACGCTGTTCCAGAAGTTCAGTCTGCTCTACAACCTGTCGCGCGTAAGAAAGAAATTCCATACCGTCAATGGATAATGATATCCCTTTTGTGGTTCGGCAAAATATCTCTATGCCCAGTTCGGTTTCAAGCTCTTTGACAGCATTGGAAAGGCTTGGCTGTGAGATAAAAAGCTGCCTTGCGGCTTCGGTAATTGAACCGCATTCAACTATTTTTATAATGTATCTTAACTGTTGAAGTGTCATAGTTCACCTACTTACTATGGTTTTAGAATACATTGTGTCCAGACATTCAAAATAACTTATATATATTATATCTAAAATTCCTATTTCCTGCTTATGGGTAACCGTCAAAAACTGCACACTTTCAGATCAGGCCAGATCAGTGCCATCATCTTCAATAGGCATCCGCCAGTATTCTGACCGCACCTCTGACCAGGGCAGCAGACTGGCAATTATTGAAGAGTTAAGTCCGTATATCATTTTTCATCTATGTTTATTGACTGTGTTAAACAATTCTGCAAAAATGAGAATAATAGGTCGTTTCTTGTTTTCCTATGAAATATTTAATTACAAATCGCAGCAAATTTACAAAAGAGGTAATACATTTGAGATATGAAGACAAGACTAAAGATCAAATTTTACGTGAATTAGAAGATTTGCAACAGGTTCATAAAAAACTGCAAAACCAAATTGATGAGTGCTCGCAGGTAATAGAGGAATATAAAGATTTATTCCATAATGCCATGGATATAGTCTATATTCATGATCTTCAAGGTAAAATTAAAAATGTAAATAGAGCCGCGGAAAAGATGTTTAACTATATCACCGGGTTAGACAAACTCACCTCAATCTTAGAATTGATTACCCCGGAAGTATATAAAAATATAATGAATGAAGTTAGAGAAAAGATTGCTACAGGTGCTGCAGTAAACCGTGAAATTGAATTGCAAGCAAAAGATAATACTTTGGTATGCCTGGAAGTGAACTTTAGACTGCTTTACAAAAACAATAGGGCATATGCCATTCATGCGATAGCGCGAGATGTCAGCAAACATAAAAAATTCGAAAGAGCAATACGGGAATCAGAATTAAAGTTCAATAAGATATTTTATTCAGGACCTGATCCTATTGCCATAACTGAAACAACACGAGGATACTTTGTCGAAGTAAATGATGCCTGGGTAGAATATTCAGGTTATTCAAGAGAAGAAGCGATAGGCCATAATCCTGTTGAATTGGGAATATGGCCTATTTATACTCTTGATCACATTGTCAAACTGCTGCTTGCTCAAGGATATATACACAATTTCGAAGCAGTATGTAAAATAAAATCCGGAGAATTGAAGACCGCATTATTTTCAGCGGACATTATTGAAATCGATGCTGATAAATATGTAATCTGTATAACCAAAGACATTAGCGAGCGCATAAAAATGGAAGCCGCTTTACTTGAAAGCGCTACCAACTTAAAATATCTCAGCTTTCACGATAAGTTAACCGGTTTATATAATCGTGCTTTTTTTGAGGAAGAACTAAAACGCCTTGATGATGAGCGTCATTTGCCTTTGAGTATTATTATGGGGGATCTTAATGGTTTAAAAATAATAAATGATGCTTTCGGACACCATGAAGGGGATAAGCTGTTAGTGTCGGCAGCCAGAATATTAACCAACTGCTGCCGCCGGGATGAAATTGTAGCCCGTTGGGGTGGAGATGAGTTTATCATTCTATTACCAGGTTGTAAATATGAAACCGCTTCTAGAATACTTGAACGGCTTAATAAGTGCAGCATAAATATTGAGGAAGCATCCATACAAGCAAGTATTTCATTAGGTATGGCCAGTAAAACTTCTGCCAATATCGATATAAAGGACGTAATAAAAGAAGCTGAGGATAATATGTATCGCAATAAGCTGCTGGAAAGCAGAAGTGCTCGTAGTTCTTTTATAACTTCTCTGGAGAAAACTCTTTGGACCAGAAGCCACGAAACGCAAGAACATTGCCAACGAATGCTTGAGATGGCACAAAAATTTGGACAAATAGTTAATCTGAATGGTATTGAAAGGAATAACTTAAAACTCATTGCTAGATTGCATGATATAGGCAAGATAGCTATCCCTAACAGTATACTTAATAAACCTGGTGAATTATCTGAAGAAGAATGGGAATTAATTAAAAAGCATCCGGAGATTGGCTATCGTATTGCCTTAAGTTCACCTGAATTAGCACCTATAGCTGAAACTATTCTATATCATCATGAGCGCTGGGATGGTACGGGTTATCCTTTAGGGCTTAAGGGTGAAAGCATACCGCTAATATCTCGTATAATTGCATTAGCTGATGCCTACGATGTCATGATTAATGGACGACCGTACAAAAAAGCGATGGAAAAAACCGAGGTGTGGAAAGAAATAGAAAAATGTTCTGGAACCCAATTTGATCCTGATTTAGTTAGAAAGGTTAAAGAATAGGAATTGTCGTATTGTCGGCCTTAATATTATGTTTGGTCATAATGTTTTTCCCTTTAGATAATAGCCATTGGCCGTAATCGGTTAATTGAAAAAGCAAATATTATGCAGGATATTTATGATAAACATAGTATTATTTACTAAAATGTATTATGAGGAGAGATTATTATGACAGAATTCGGGTGGAGCCGAAAAGCATCCCGTGTCTTAATTTTATCAATTGTGTTTATCATATCATTAACATTTACATTATTGCCGACTGTACCAGCGTATGCGCAAGATAGTGGAATAATTTCTACAGTAGCTGGAAGTGGTGAAAGCGGGAATCTAGGTGGTGGATATTCAGGAGACGGAGGAACTGCAACCTTAGCTCAATTAAAATATCCTAGAGAAATGGCTTTTGATAGCAATGGCAATATGTATATAGTAGATCAAGATAATAACCGCATACGCAAGGTGGATACTTCCGGGTTTATAAGCACGGTAGCTGGAAATGGGACAGCTGGATATTCAGGAGATGGAGGAACTGCAACCTTAGCTCAGCTAAAGTACCCTAATGGAGTAGCTTTTGATAGTAATGGTAATATGTATATAGCAGATCAAGGCAATTATCGCATACGCAAGGTTGATAAATCCGGTATTATCAGCACAGTAGTTGGAACGGGGACATCTGGATATTTAGGAGATGGAGGAACTGCAACCTTAGCCCAATTAAAATATCCTAGAGAAGTGGCTTTTGATAGTAATGGTAATATGTATATAGCCGATAATATCTTTATACGCAAGGTAGATACCTCCGGGAAAATCAGCACAATAGCCGGAAAGAGTATTAACGGTTTTTCAGGATACCATCCGTATTTAGGAGATGGAGGACCTGCAATTTCTGCTGAGATATGCTGTTCTGGATTAGCTATTGATAGTAATGGAAATATATATATTGCAGATAGTTGGAATCATCGAATACATAAGGTTGATAGTTCTGGAATAATAACTACAGTTACTGGGAATGGCGTAGGTGGATTTGGGGGAACAGGTGGATATTCTGGAGATGGAGGGCCTGCGATTGAAGCTCAGCTAAATACACCTAATGGAGTAGCTTTTGACAGCAGCGGAAATATGTATATCGCTGATAGCAATAACAATTGTATTCGTAAAATTGATAGTTCCGGGAAAATCAGTACTGTAGCCGGCAATGGAAGTCCGGGGTTTGCTGGAGACAGTGGTTCAGCCATTGCAGCACAACTATTTTTCCCTCTAAAGGTTGCGTTTGATACCAGTGGGAATATGTATATAACTGATCTTCTTAATCACCGCATACGAAAGGTCCTGCTGGATAACAAATCATCAGAAACCTGGGCGGACTATACGACAACCAGGCAAAAGAGCAGCAAGGAAGCTTGGACAATTACCTTCAACAAGGAAGTTGATTCCACTAGCGTGATTATTGACAATATCTATGTAGCCACAGATGATGCAGCTACCAATAAGGTCGACGGCATATCCGTAAGGCCAGTAAACGGCAATGCCAGGCAGGTAACGGTTTCGCCGCCATCCAGTGGTTGGCAATCAGGGGGGACTTATTACCTCTTTATAAGCGGTCAGGTAAAATCAGCCAGTGGAGAGCAGACCCTCAAGAGCGGAATAAGGATGAAATTTATCGTGACTCAATGACCAGTGAACATGTGAAAATAGTTCAATTATGAAGGAACTTAAAGACTTTTATCTAAAGGCCCCTTTTACCAATATTTAATATCGAATAGTTATGCATAACAATGATATACTCCAACAAGGAAGACTCTCCATTTTGGGAGTCTTTTTTTATGCCCGAAAAACGATAAGGGTAAAAGTCTATATGAAGTGGAGAACTATAAGAACCGGAGCTGTTGGATTGTCGGCATTAGTACTATGTTTGGCAATTCAGTTATTTCCTTTAGGTGATTGCCATTTTCCGAAGGCAGAGGGATCAGGAAATATTGAATTTTGGTATAGAGAAACTAGTATTGCAGGCCCCATTAAAGACAACTGATCCTATAATATTGCCGATAGTACTTTTAGTAAGTATAAGCTTGCCGCGGCGGCAAACTTATGGGTTAAGTCACAATAAAAAAGAAAGATCAGAAAACAAATTGGTGGAGACGAGGGGATTCGAACCCCTGACCCCCTCGTTGCGAAATATAGGATTTATTTCTCTGTTTTTACCAAATAGCTCTATATAGGCATTTATACCATATAAACTTCTTAACTATTCACTCGTTTTCACGTCTTTTGTTAACCCTTATGCAACAGCTATAGCAACAGTGAGTTGTCTCGCTTTGTAGCGTTATTCATGTCTCCAAGAACCTCATTTACGCCCTCTGTTTTAAAAATTTTAGCCCGTAGAGTATTGTTAAGGCCATCGGAGCTTCCCGAGCTATCCCTGAATGCCCAATATTATTACATCCCATTTAATAATTTTTGCATATACTCTTTTGGATTTAATGTCCAGGGGTGTTTTTTTTTGTCCTCTTCAACTTGGTTTGAGGACATATTACATATTTACCCATCTGGAGATGATGAGAGCAGGGTACGTTTCCACCAGTAGATTACAGATACCTATTTAAAACTATTTATTAAATACTGGAGGGCTTGCTGTGGGAGAGGAAGTATTAAATACTCTTAAAAAGCATACTAAGAAATCACCCTTTGTTCAGTTAGACCGGGGAATAGTCCAGGATAGTCGTTTGAGTTGGAAGGCGAAAGGTCTAATTATGTATTTATTAGATCAAGCTGAAGATTGGCAATTCTACGAGACTGAAATTTGTAAACATAGTACTGATGGAAGGATTAGTGTCTCTTCAGGTCTTAAGGAACTTGAAGAATGTGGCTATTTAATAAGGAATTGGATAAGAGATGACAGAGGTAGGTTCATTGGTAGGCTTTGGGATATTTATGAAGAACCATTGATTTTGACTTCAGATCCAATTGAAAATGCACCAATCTCAAACCCTGATTATACCGACGGTCTTACCGATTGCACAAAACCTGATATCGGTAAATCTGATATCGGAAAACATGCAACTAACAATAATAATAATAACAATAATAACAGTAACGAAATTATTAAAAATAATAAAACTATTCTTAATAATGATAAAACTAACGACACTACCATCTTATATACCGAGGATATTATTAAAGAATCGGAGGCCGTTGTCGTTGACAACAAATATATCTCTGATATCTTTTTTAAACATCTTGAAAAGTCTATTCCAAATAATATTATCAAGCATTTTCTGGAATTAGATCCTGAGCAAATCAATATGATAGCTCATACCTTAAGCTCTAAGAAGATTTCTGGTCAGGTAAAGAATCCACTTGGATTATTAATCAGTAATCCTGACAGTGTTATTCAGAGCATTCTTATGGGTAATTTCTATCCGGATTTAGATCATAATGATAGAGCATCACCGGATAATAAAGAATTATCAGAAGAAATAATAGCCTTTCAAAAGTTAATAGGGATAGATATGAAGGCTATAGCCAAAAGAAACGTCTATTTAAAGTGGCGTACTGAGTGGGGTTTTTCTATGGATGTGGTTTCTAAAGCGGGAGAACTCATGTGTATGTATACCAAGGATGGAGGGCTGGAATATATCGATAGTGTGCTTAACAACTGGATGAGTAAAGAGATTAGAACCCTGGCGGATGTAGAAAAGGAAGTAACTGCTTTTAAAAATCGCAGTAAAGTAGCAAAGAGCCCACCTGGCAAACGTATCAGTGAGGAATATGAGTTTTATGTACCTCCAGAGATATTAAAGGAACTACAAAACCAAACAAACTAAGAAAGGAGATCTTATATTGGATATTGATAAATTGCTCAATGACCTGGTTCCTATTGAAGTGATTGGAAATAAAGAAATTTTCATAAAATCGTCTTATACTCCTAATGAAGGCGGTTATCCTTACTGCTATGTACTAGCACGCTTTGAAGGACAATTTGTTACCTGGCAAATGTTTGACGGTAGACAAGGTGGTCTTAGTTTCTATTTTCACGATGGTCACTATTGTGGAGACGATTTAATTCTTGCTGAAAAAGACTTCCGGAAGAGAGTTAAAGCGAATTATGAAAAGTATGGAATCATCTAAATAGGACTACAGTCCTGTAGAATGGACATGTATATACACTTTCAACATTCTTCGAACCCGTGTAAGGCACAGTCAAAAAAACAACAAAAACAAGTGGCAGTGGGTGGTCTCGGCTCTCCAGCCTGCGGGCTCGGTTTACACCTTTCCGACCCGAGACCACCCACTGCCAGCATACTAATATTATTCATAATATAGTTTTTTTGACTGTCTAAATGTAATTATACTTTAAATGATAAATTACTATATTGAAAAACTTTGATAATTACAAAAATAATTACTCATGTGTAAAAATGTTTATTAAAAATAACCTTTTCACTCATACAGTCTAAATTCGCACAAAGCTATCTTAAACCACGTAATGTACTAAACCACCCAAATGTATAAAATCATCCGAAAATACAACCGGCTGCGGACAAATTCCCTCCGTTCCTTTGTCTCTGCGGGAATATATCCTCGCCTATCCGCCAAAGCAGGTCATCACTCCTACGTCGTGATCACCTGCTTAAAAAATGGTAATGGATTAATTAACATATACCTTGCTCGCTTTCCCGCCAGGCAGCGAACAAGGTTATCATGCCCGCTTCTCCAGGTCAAGGTCAAGCCTTCCGGTTGGGGCAATCCCTAAAGGGTTCCCTCCCCAAACCTTGACCTGGAGCCTCTACGAACATGACTGATGCCTGGCAAGCGGCGGGGCAGCTCGCTGTAGTGTTTATAAATATTAGCAAAGGAAGGTGATTTTATTTGCCCTTACTAAAACCGGAAGAATACCTTGCGGTTACCGGAATAAAGTTGATGCCAAGGGATAAAGACATCTGCGTTTTCTTGCAACGTTGGCGTTACGCAAATATAGATCAATTGGTTGCTAAGTTCGATGCCTCTTATTCGGTCATGTATCGTCGTTTGGGGAAACTGAGCCAGGCGGGACTTATAAAACAGGAGCAGGTTTTAACCAAGGATCTAGGGGTATACCGTTGCCTACCCAAAGGCAGGGCACTGGCTGGTACAGGTCTTCCACCAGTTGAGCATATTTCGCTGCACTTATACCGGCATACTGTTGCAGTGGTAGACGTAGCACTGGCTATAGAAAAAGAAGACGCTAGAATACTGTCAGAAACTGAGCTGCGTTCTGATAAAGGTATGAATACCTTTTCTGCCAAGCGGGGGAAAAAGGATCATTGTCCGGATATCATTGCCTATATGCCCGACGGTAGTACAGTAGCTATTGAGGCTGAACTTACAGGCAAGAACAAAGAACGTATCCAGGAGATACTCCTATGGTATTTCCAACATAGCGAATACCAACAAGTGCGTTACTATGTACCAAATGAAGCAATGGCACAGAGAATACTTAATTACGGAGGAAATAAGAGTTATATAAAAATATATATGCTTGACACCATGCAGCCAAGGATAATATCCCAGGGTGAATTAAAGCTATAAGTCCTTTTGAAAGTGAAGTGATTATTTGTGTATCCAACTAATGATGATCTCAAAAACATGAAAAATGAGGAGTTAATAAAACTGGGTGATGATACTCTAATTGCCTTATATGATATTTGTGCATTAGAATACAACTGCCTTTCCGGGCCTCCTCATTTAAAAGAGCTTGGTCTTAGCATCAAAGGGGAGCTTCATAAGCGTCACCCAGACCTGCCGTATAAGCCTGGCTAAATGTCCTTTTGCTTACAAACATTCGGACAGTATTCGGACACTCATTTAACCATTCGGACACCATTCGGACACCGGCTAGTGTATGGTACTTCCAACTTGAAATTGTAATTATAGTGCGGGAGAGGAAGGATGAAAGTAATGAACGTTTATAGTGATCTTTGTTTCTATGTTGTAGCGGAAGACTCGGTGGATGCCACTAATTTTTTCGTAGATCGTGGTTTGTTGGACGATAAAGAAAGTATTGCGGATATCAGAAGGATTAATCCAGATACAATGAAAGTGATATTTCCCTTAGAAAAGTTACCGGCAGAATATCACAATGAACACAAGTATCCTAGAAAAGATCATAAGGGTGGTCATCATAATGGGATTGCGATCACCTTAACAGAAGCTATGAAATACCATCATAAAAAACCTCCATATATTTTAGCCATATCCGATTTTTTAAAAATAGAGCATGAACTTCATATTTACGGGGACTCCATCTAACATTCGGACAGTATTCGGACACCCATTAAAATATTCTGACAGCACTCGGACAGTATTAAGATACCTATTAAACATTCGGACAGCATCCGGACAGTATTCGGACACTCATTTAAACATTCGGACAGCATCCGGACAACACTCGGACACCGGCTAGCTATCGGGTTATTTATTTTAAAAAGAAAGGGAGGTCATAAGATGAGAAAAATCGATATGCCAACCGCAATGGATATTATCAGACTAAAAAGCGATTTATCCTTATCTCTAAGAGATATCGCCAAATTATGCAATTGCAGTAAAAGTACCGTCTCTGATGTACTTGAACGAGCATTAAAGGCAAATATAATCTGGCCAATAGAGATAAGTGACAATCAATTAATGACATTACTATATCCTTCGGTAGAAAACATGAATGCACCATCGACACCTACCATTGAGAAAGATATTTCTTATGATAACGCAAGTAAATTAGAACAAATATCTGAGGAGGTCTTTCCCAAAGCAGATGAACCCCCGGACAGTTTTAAAACAATCTACGAGCATTGGTTGCCCTACTATGGGAAAGAGTATATGGATCAACTTGTTAAACATATTGAGAATCAATCTCCAGCCCTTATAGAATATTGGTTGCCTTATGGTACCAGGGAAGAGTTGCAAACACTATTTAGTCGTGTATCCACGGGTGAGAATACATTTTTATGGGATTTTTATACCGGTGGCTATATTGTTAAACATCCCGGCCAGAAGATTATTCAGACTAATAAATTGCCGCCCGCTGAAGCAATTTCTTTAGGACCATGGAAGCTTGAATTAGGTTTGTGTTTAATTGCCAAAAGCCCTGATTACTCGGTTATATTCCAAACTAAAGAAGGTGACACCTATGGATATTAATAAAGATGGTATCAATGATGTATGGGAGTTCTTGCTGGCTTTATTTATGTTGCCTGCTTTTATTCCCGCAGTTATTTGTTATTATCTCCGGAGAAGACTGGTAAAAACACGTAATTGGTTATGGCTTTCCAGAGGTTTGGCTCTTGCTCTAGCCGTAATAGGTGGTTTTTGGGTTTTACCCGCGCTCAAAATCTGGGTAATAACCGAATTGCATTTAATATTATATTTTATTGGAAATTACATAGGTTTTGGTGGATATGTTAAACCAGTCATAGGGGAGCCATTTTTAAGTTTTGCTGTTTCCGGGTTCCCTTTTATTTGGCTTACATTTGAATTCTGGCCTAACAAACAGCAAGATATTCTGGGTGATCGTAGGGAAATCGAGGAAGCTCTTACAAGGTATGATGAGGGAGAAAAGCCTGATTTAATTGAAAAAGAGAAGGATGATTTGGCTAGTATTGGTCATCCAGACAATGGTACCTTAATAGCTCGAAACGAAATAATTACAGATGCGGAAAGCAATGCACATGTCTTATTGGTGGGGGCTACTGGTGGTGGTAAAACTACCACCATGGGCAACTTTGTAGAATCTTGCTGCCAGCGTTCTATACCCTGTTGTATCGTAGATGGAAAAGGTGATGCTAGTTTATTGGATCTGTGTAGAAAGTTGGCGGATAAATTTGGCCGTCCTTTTTATCTTTTCTCACTTACATATCCGGAAGACAGTTCTCATTATAACCCTCTTCGTCATGGCGGGGCTACTGAGCTAAAGGACAAGGTAATTGGAACATCAGATTGGACAGAGCCGCATTATCAACTTAATGCGGAAAGGTTTCTTCAGAACGCTTTTCATATTTTACTTAATTCCGATGTCGGTTCAATTGATATGATTAATGCGGCCGCAAATCTAAGAGAAGACAATTTAATTAGCCTGGCTCGGGGAGGGAACGCAGAGGCCCAGCGGGCTGCTATTGCTATACAGCAACTAACGAATAAGGAAAAAGAAGCACACCAGGGTATTTTTTCCCGGTTACTCATATTCTCGGAAGCAGATCCAGAATTGCGAGAGTTGTTAACAGATACGGGTGATAATCGTACTTTGGACATCAGGGATGCGGTAGATGAGGGGGCGTTAGTTCTATTTAGTCTCTCAAGTTCGAAATACAGTCAATATGCTCCTATGATTGCCCGCCTGGTTATCCAGGATATTAAGACGGTTGTGGCCGAACGTGAACGGCGACGGCTCGGAGAGAATAATATATCCGGTAGAGTATATGCTATTTTTGATGAATTCAGTGATTATGCTAACAGTCAATTTTATAATATTCTAAGACAGGCCCGCAGTGCTAGTTTTCATGTATTACTTGCTCTCCAGGAGATTGCCACGTTACCGGAACAAGATGCCAAACAGGTACTTGCTAATACAAATACAAAAATTATACATGCGCAGAAAAACCCGGATAGTGCAGAACTATTCGCTACCACTATAGGTACCAAAATGACAACCGTTTGGACTGAACAGGTTAACGCTGACCTGGAAACGGGTAAGAGAGAATTGACTGGCGGAGGGACTGTCAAAAAGGATCGCTCTTTCCTGGTGCATCCGGATAAAATTAAACAGCTTGATACCGGACAGGCCTATTTGCTACGCTCCAATCCCCATAAAGTCAGTAAGATAGAGGTGAGAAAAGTAATGGTATAACCTTGGTGGTGTTTTTCACCACCATTTTTTATCACGGCTAATAATTTGGGGTTGATTTTCACTACCATTTTTATTACGGGGGGGATGTTGATGGTTGATCCAGGCTTATTTGTTCCCATAGAGACTATTGAGGGTCGAGAAATATTGTGCAAGCATGAAATGAAAGTTGCCTTGTTAAATGAAACGTTTCCTCGCTGGATTGTTCTGGCTATATTTGAGAAAAATATAGTAACATGTCGTTTAGCCGAACTTTACCCAGGTATATATGAATTCTCTAAAACCCACTCTTTTCTTATCAATGATTTATCGAAGGCAGTAATGAATTATAAACAAAGAATCAGCAATGAAAGGGATGAATACCATATTAGTGCACAGTCTGCAAATATGTACAGTAAAAGGGAGGTGCGTAGATGTCAGTTTTAAATAATGATAAAAAGCCAAACCTTGAAAAACGTGAATATATGGAACGTGAATTTAAGGTTGGGGGTGATTGCCCGTTTTGTGATGGAAAACTGTATGATAAAAATTATTGTGGCTTATATGATGACAAAATCGCTTTAAAATGTGAAAACAATAATTGCTATTTTAATAAAGTGGATTTCAAATTAAAATAAGTCGCATAATGCTTAGAAAGCACAATAGAGGGGTTTTGAAGACCGGGAAACCGGTCTTTCTCTTTTTAAAGACTTATTTATGAAGGGAGACATTGAATTGGATAAAAGGTTAATTATAGCGGAAAAGCCTTCAGTGGCCATGAACTATGCAGACGCATTAGGCAGTTTTGTGAGACATGACGGTTTTCTGGAAAACTCAGAATTTATTGTTTCTTGGGCATTAGGTCACTTGGTTGTTATCGAGGGCATTGCTGTGCCCAGTAAATGGAAATATGATGATTTACCTCTTTTGCCCGAATTTAAACTTTATGCTGACCAGACTAGCCCGGGTAAATTAAAGCAGCTTAATATACTTGGAACCCTTGTTAAGCGTACCGACGTAAAGGAAATTATAATCGGTACGGACGCTGGCCGGGAAGGGGAACTTATTGGGAGGTATATTCTGGCTTATATAAAAAATAATAAGCCGGTTAAACGGCTTTGGATATCTTCCCAAACTAAAGCCGCTGTAAATTCAGGAATGAATAATCTGAAGCCGTCCACGGTTTATGATCATCTTTACGCAGCAGCCCGGGCACGGAATATAGCTGATTGGCTCGTCGGTATTAATGCTACCCGGGCTTATACTACCCGTACCAATAACAATGAGTTGTTCTCAGTGGGCAGAGTACAGACACCTACTCTTGCTATGGTTGTAAACCGGGAAAAAGAAATTGGGAGTTTTAAGCCTGAGCAGTATTTTGTATTGGTTGCCGAAACTAAATCAGACAAAGGCACTTTCATGGCTAAGTATGTTGATCAAATTAAATTGCGATCAGATCTCCAAAAAATAATGCAGGCGGTCCATGGTCAATCCGGAATAATTGGCAAGTATGAAAGCAAACAAACTAAACAATATCCCCCATTATTAATGGATCTTACAGAACTTCAACGACAATGTAATAAGCGTTTTGGGTGGACAGCGGCCAAAACGCTTGAATTAGCCCAACAATTATATGAAAAAAAGTTAATATCTTACCCGCGTACTAATTGCAGATATCTTCCTTCAGATATACCGTCCACCTTTATTACGAGGCTTGGAGCGGTTAGATGCCTGGATAAATTCATCGATTGTGTAGATGCTATTAAGCTGCCCAGGCCTACAATTAAAGTGATTGATGATAATAAAATTGATGATCATTATGCCATAATACCTCTTGAAACCGAACCCAAGGATTTAAGTGGTGATTTACTTATCCTTTATGAACTCATTGCCAGCTATTTTATCGCTATATTTTATAGCGCTACAGCATATAAAGAAATATCTATCGATTTTGTAGTACAGGGTTATGATTTCCGTGCTCATTCTAAAACAATAGATGATATTGGATTCAGGTTTGTTCCTGACATAATTTCTGAGGTACCTGATCGAAATGATGAAGAGATGGAAGAGAAACAACCGTTACCGGTTCTTAATGAAGGAGACACAGTTAATATAACTAACCTGAACAGCCAGGAGAAGACTACCACAGCTCCTAAACGATATACCGAAGCTGATATTCTACATGCTATGAAAAATGCCAGTAAGAAGTCCAATATTGATGTTCCAGGTGATTGGGGTCTTGGAACCGCAGCTACCAGAGCTGCGATTTTAGAAACTTTGAAAAAACGGGGTTATATTAGAGTAGAAAAAAAGACACTTCATCCAACAGAAAAAGGCATCCAGCTGATAGACATATTAATGACTGACGAAATAAAATCTCCAGACCTGACGGCAACATGGGAGGATAAACTTGTTGCTATCGAAAAGGGCCAGATAGGCTTTGCCCAGTATATTGAAGAGATCAAGGAATATGTGGTTAAGATTGTTACTGATACTGAAGCAATAACGGTAGCTCCTCGAACGTCGGCTCCGCAAGAAGAGATTGGTAAATGCCCAGCATGTGGATCGCCGGTGATAGAAACCAAGAAAGCATTTTCTTGCTCGGCCTGGCACTCCGGCTGTAAATTTGCTATATGGAAAGAGATTGCCGGTAAGAAAATTTCCGAAGCACAGGCCAAGAAATTACTTTCTAAAGGCAGGTCTGACCTAATGAAGGGCTTTAATGCTAAGCAGGGAGGCAAATTTGATGCATATTTGGTTATAAATGAGAACATGAAAATAGGTTTTCAGTTTGATAAATAACAAATGTTTGACCAGGTCTATAGGATATGTATGGCTTGGTCATTCTTTTTAAATGACTAACATGGGAGGGTTCTATATTTATGAAATCGAATTCTGATTTGCCGAATCTGTTTGCATTGTATTCAAATGTAGGGGAAGAATCCCTTAAGGAATCACTTGAAGGGCTTACCTTGGATAAATTGAAAGCAGCCTGCCGTGAATACGCTTTAGACCCTACCGGGCAGTACAGGCGCATGAATGACCGGGATAAACTGGTTTCATTTATTGTCTCCCGGATTAAGGATATATTTAACCGGGGAAAGGTATTTCTGTGAGGGCATTTAAAATACCTATGTATCCTAGTTATGCGAGAGGATTTCTAAAATCAAAAGATTGGAGGAATAACATTGGATAATAATCAAAAGCAAATAAATAATGCGTTATCTTCAGTTTCCAGCATTTATATCGGAAAGGATATGCTTGACAATAAAATATATCTTCTTCAACCCCAAGAAACCTCACTTACAAGAATAGTTATGGGTAAGCTCAAACGTCAAACGAATGCGCCAGAATAACATGAAGTTTAAACGAAAACAGAAACTAAAAACTTAAAATACCATCATTAAATTCTGGATTTAGTAAGGGCTCCTTATTTAGCTCTCTCAAATGATTTATAAGATTATGATGAGTGAGATATAAGGCCTGATCTAACTTGGTTGCCATACACTTCAAGTGCATAGTGGGCTTTAGTAAATATCCTAAAACATAGTTTTCCCCCATGTTTATTTTACTGGCAACCCTATGATTTCCGTCTATTATTACAAATGGAGGGGAAATTCCAGGATGATAGCCAACTATTATAGGTTCATTATTATATAACGCTTTCTCAATATGAGTTTTATTAAGATTGCTATCGTCAACAACCTTTGCAATTGTTGGTAAATAAAAATTCATGTTCGGTCCTTCAGGATAATGTTTTCTTGCAGCACTTTTTACTAATTCTATATTCCAGGTAATAGTGTAGTATGAAGCGCCGTACAAATTAAATCATATTTCATCGCTTTGCACCTCTTTGACTAAGATTAATACTTGAGCTTATCGAAGAATCGGCTCATTAAAGCCCAGGAGAAAATTAATTCAGCTTAGTGACGGGCCGGGGAGTCTGATAGTCCTACTGGTCATTATTTATTATCCACCTACCTTTAGTTATTTTATTTTTTCAAATTTTTGGAGGAATAACTTTGAATGATAATCAAAGCCATTAGGCAATCTAGTTAATGGTTATTCTCTGACAGTCATAACAGTAAATATGGTTATTAAAGCGTTCTGCTTGGTTTTTACAGTATTCTATATTACGTTCTGTTAAACGTTTTCCGCATCCGAAGCATAGAATCATTTTATTAATATATAACTCCCGAATTAATTGAAGCTGAAAAAAACTATATTGGTCATTATATTTTTCAAAGACAGGTCTAAGTCCATCGTTCTCTAATAAACTACATTTAATCTCCAAACATTTAGCTTTATCAGGCAGCATAGAATTTATGTATTCTTGGTGTGATTCATATATTTCAGCCGTTAGCCATAAGATGAAGTGATTTTCAATAGTTCTTGGTGCCCGGTTGACTGTATTACATATTTCAGTAATATCTTTTTCATCGGTAAATAGATTAAATACCTGAGGCTGGATCCCGCTCTTGTTTTTTTGTGAGTTTTTAGTCTTAGATATATTAACATCAGATTCTAGTTCGTATAATTCTCTATATCCTTCTTTTAATTTTTCATTGATTTTACCAAATGCTACATTGAAAGCATCTTTTAAATCTTTTCCTCCATACTTTCTCTGCTCATCTTGACCTAGTGTCCCAATTCGGCCCCAGTTCGTCCAGGTAATATACTCTCCTTCACCCATTCTTTCAATTACCACCTTGAAAAACCTATATTGATTTTCTTGTGGGATAATTTTATGGAGTTCTTTTATAAAAACAAATCGATTAAATAATTCTCTCATTCGATTATTCCTTTCGAAATATATAAAATATCCTAATATACGGCCTAATATTGTATTTACATGTCTTTATGTGTCACTATTATTACGGAGGGTTTGTTCTTATTTTTTGTTGATTTAGGAGCCGGGGAATCGTGTTGGACTATTCCGCTACAACCAAGATTGTTACTTGAGCTTGCCCGCTTTTGTATTCAGCCAGTATTCTTGGCTCATTATATTGGTTGTTGCTAAGCCCGCCGGTTGATAACACAAGAGTTATCTTTATCACGGCGTTCACGATCCTCCATCTCCTCTCCTCTATCTTCCCTGTCAGTTTTTGTCGTTATATCTATCTATTCCCCCCTTCCTGTAGCATTTTGTCGTAACCCCTATAAAACACTAAAACCTGCCTTCCGGCAGGTAATGTTTTTCTTATAGATTATTTCTTAGCCTGTTCCAGAACCAATAATAGTTGTTTTCGGGCTAGGTCGAGGATCTCTGCTCCTTTTTTTTCAGATATATGTCCGTCCTTTATCGCTCCTGATAAGGCTTTTCTCATGTCTTCTATTATTTTATCCACATCTGACTTCGATTTAATTTTCGATGAATCTGGAAGTTCTATATTCACATCTTTTACTTTTAAATCGCGGCCCAGGAGATAATCTATCGGAACTTCGTAAAAGTCAGCGAGAGCTATCACCATATCAAGGCTAGCAGGTTTTTTACCAAGTTCGATATTACTCAAGGTGCTTCTCAAACAACCAATACCATCCGCAACTTCCTTCTGAGTAAGCTTCTTAATTTTTCTCAACTCAATTAATCTTGAACCAATTAAATTTTTATTAAGCAATTAAAATTACCCCTTGACAAAGATTCATCAAGAAACCTATTCTATATGTAAAGGGTTTCATTAAGAAACCGCATATAGAGGTGAATTATGAGACGAAAACTTTATGATTCCCGATTAAAAAGAAAACTAACTATACTTCAAACGGCTGAAGCCGTAGGTTTATCAAAGGGTGGTTACAAGAATATTGAATCAGGTGCTAGAAACCCTTCGATAAATATTGCCTTTAAGCTTGAAACCTTTTTTAATATCCCGATCAGCGAACTGCTGGCTGAGAGCGAAGAAGAAAACTACTTTTTAAATGGGACTAACCTGTAAATCTGATTTAATAATTATTTGGGCTTTATTATACATTTTGTTAAGCAATAGTTTCCCTGCTATAAGAACGGGTTTTCCGTTTATTCTTTCATCGTATGTGAAGTCTGGAAAATGGTCTTTAAATATAACCCCGGTAAAAGGAACCATTCCGTCCTGTTCTTCAAGATTTATATATTTTACCGTTTCCCGAGATATTAAGGAACGGACTTTACCGTAAACAACATAGTCTATGTCTTTAATCTGTCCGGTAGAAGCTAATTCAAATGCTTTGTTTTGATCGATTATGATATCTTCCAATAAATATTTGCATCCATTGTAATCGAAGACTATTTTATTTAGCTCTTTATAATTCTTTCTTATGATTTTTGCCAATAGATCCAATGTTCTGATGTTCCGAAGCGCATTTTTCGTATTACCGTATCGATTGGTATATTTAAGTTTCTTTTTGGGGTGATTGAAGCCTATTTCGTTGACTTTCCCCCTATGTTCTTCATCAATATGAATATTCTCAAGATTAAGGTTAAAGATATATTCTTTGTAATCGGTTAAATCATCGATTTTTGCTGTATATCTTTTAATTTGTCTTATTGAATCGAAAACGGCTAGTTCTCGACGCTCTGAGCAATATTTATCATGTATTGAATTGTTCTTTCCGGTTGTTTTGAAATAAGGGTCTTTTTCTTGAGGCATTACATAAATAACCGGGGCATCACAATAAGGACAAAGGATTTTGCCCTCATGGAGATTCCTAATATATTCATTGGCATTTATTATGCTTCCGTCAATTAGTCTTGCATTTTGCATAAATAACCCCCTTATCAAAAGACTCTTTTCAAGAGAGGAGCGATTATAAATGAAAGTGCAGCCTATATTTTATGAGTATCCTAATCTTTATGGCCAATACTACGTCATTGGCCGTGATGCGTCCATAATGTTAAGTAGAGCAGTTGAGCTGCTTGCTGAGATTATTCCTGAATATACTCACCAAGATGTTTATAGGTTTTTAACCGATCAGCAGTTTAGATACGCAATGGTAAATTCTAAACAAAACCACTTAAACCATCAACATATACGTAATATATGGCTTGATTCACATGAACGAGAAGTCGGTAAAAGAAAATGGTATCAGGACTCTGTTGATATTGTCCGTCATTTAATAGATGCGGAAGAACCTCCTTCAATTTATGAAAATACCCCGGAAGGGTTTGTATATGATGCTGTTGCTTCATCACAACAACAAATTATACCCGTTAGCTATAGATGGTTGAGTTCCCGACAACAGCCCGGTGCGCTCCTTAAGCAAGAACTGGTCTTATTATTTGAAGTCCTGGGAATGAAATTGGAATCTATTGGTGACGAAACCTACTATGTTGGTTTTCTTAATAATACCTTTCTAGGACTATACCGTGTTCCAACTGTAATTGTCACCTTTCCAGGACTATCTTTTTTGGACGAGGGGCATTTTGTTGGCGTTAATGCTATCGAGTTTTATCTGCCTGATAATGAATTTCAACCATTAAGAACTCAATGCCTGGCCGGATCGTCTGATCGGCCTACCAGGTAGTCCAGGGAGACGTCAAAGTAATCGGCCAGTGCTAATAAAGTATCGTAACTTGGTTTAGTTTCGTCTTTTTCATAAAGAAAAATTATTCGCCTTTTGAGACCGACTATTTCAGAAAGTTCTTCAGCTTTTAAATTTTTGGACTTTCTAAGACAGTTAAGTCGATCCCCAAAACTTGACATTAAAACCTCCAAAATAAACTTGTTGACTGTGCATTATTAATGCACTAATATTTAAGCAAGGGAGTGCAATATAATTGCACAGGTGGCAATATGGCAACATTACTAAGATTAAAACGCAAAGAACTAGGTCTATCAGTAGAACAGGTTGCTTCTTCCATTGGAGTAAAAAAGCGAATGTACTATTACATTGAGTCAGATGGAAAATATCCATCACGAAAAGTAGAAAAACGCCTTGAACATTTTTTCGGTGTTCCGATCAATGAGCTGCTGGCCGACGATGTGTCAGTAACTAAATAAGTAAATATTTACATATCCATTGTGATTATACCAATTTCATTGGTATTTATACAAGTTTATCACTTAGGAGGTTTTTATTATGTTTGCTAAAAACCTGAAAAGAATTCGCAAAGCCAAAAAGGTCTCACAAGCATCGCTTGGAGCTAAAATAGGCAAAACCCAGCAGATTGTAAGTTGGTACGAATCCGGAAGAGTTTCGCCGTCTGTCGCAGTTTTGGAGGAAATAGCAGCTGCCCTTGACGTACCTGTTACACAATTGATCGCCTCAGTAAGTTAATTCATGATGAGTATTAATAATCCTGCTAAATTATGTAAATTTATTTTATTAAAACGCCTATATATAGGCAACCGTTAGACCTTTAAGAAAGGAGGATACATATTGTCGGAGATTCAACTCAAAGAAATTAGGGAGAAAAGAAATTTAACCCAGGATGAGTTGGCCGAACTTTCCGGGGTTAGGCAATCGACGATAAGCAACATCGAATTGGGCCATACTGTCAATCCTGGGTTGGATACGTTACAAAAGCTCTCAAAAGCCTTGGGAGTCTCATTGGATGAACTTACGGAGAAAAAGAATTAAGGGAGGTTCGTTGATGGATTTACAGATAGTATCGTTTGATCCGGGATTTTATTTCTCAAAAGGTTATAGTTCCCACGGAAAGTATATTTGCCTGGCCAGGGTCAAGGAGGTCTCCAATCTGGAAGAACCCGACGGAGGTATCAGTCTGATTGAGTTCCAGGATAAAAAGTACCGGGTAGGGGATGGACTGAATGTTCCGCCGGAAATGAACCACGATAAGACGCAGACAATAAAAACCAAAATCGAAATGATGAATTTCCTGCATCAGATCTGTGAGGGTGAAAAAGGGAAATTTCTTGTTGTTACGGGAACGCCGTTGTCAAAAAGCCATGCCGAAAGTAATTTGACGCAGAAGCTCCTCGATTATCTCAGTACGGACGGCAGGTATCTTGAAGTGGTCCGCGACGGCATTAAAAAACACATCATGGTAGAAAAGGTAATATCCATGCCCCAGGCTATGATCAGTTATTACTCCTTGCCAGCCGTTGATCGGGAAAGATATCAGCGAATGAACTCCACAGTCCTGATATGGGATCTGGGTGGACATACCTTTGATGTTGCCGAATTCCGGGGCGGTATTCCTCAAAAAGAACCGGAAACCAAGTTGTATACCAGAAACCTCGGCATTATTCCTATGCTTATCACATTCCGAAAAAAACTCGACTCCAAATACCCCACCCTTGATTTCTCGTCCACAGAGGAATTAAGAAAAATTTTTGAACAGGGCTTTTTCCCGACACGATCCGAAACCGAAGATATAACCCAAATCGCCACTGTCGTGGGAAGGGAACATGTCCGTGAGCTGGTTCAGGATATGGAGAACGTATTCAGCCCCGCCACCGCAGATGAAAACTACCTGTGCGGGGGCGGCTTTATAACGCTTGAGCCTTATGTCCGCGAAACGTTTCCGCGCTGTCGTTTAATGGATGATGCCCAGTTCACTAACGTTAAGTCAATGTATGATACCGTGGTTAACCAAGCTATATTCTCCAAACTGGTTGCAGGTTGTGCCTGATGCCCGGAGCTAATGCAAAGAAATCCGTCTACTTCAACAAAGGTGAAGAATATTTAAAGAACTGGGCTGAGTCCCGGCCTGAAGGCTACAGCGTTTATATTAAGAGGTTAATAATTCACGATCTGGAAGGCGACCAGGAAAATAACGTTTTAAAAGATGTTCTTAAGGATTATTTCGGTTCTCAGGAATATAGAGATATTCTCATAAATATTGTTCATACAATCTTGGACGGAAAGACATTTGTCCGGAATATAAGGGAACCCATATCGGACGAAGAGGCTACAGATATCTTAGGTTTAATCACCGGAATTTAATCAAGCTTAAATGTAATATAAGGCGGTAATTCAGGGAGGTTAGTGCCAATGGATTTTTTATGCCCAGGGAAAAGTAAGAATGGAAAATTTCAAAGTAACATTTTATCAGATACTTCTCATGTATTGGATAAAGAAGTTGTTTTGGAAATGGTCGAGAATGGGCTAGACGATTCCAAAATTGCTGATTTTTATAATTGCTCACGGATAACGGTTTTTAGGTTTCGTAAGCAGCATGGAATAATAGTTAAGAAAGGTGGACAAAGAAAAGGTTCTGGTCGAAATAAAACCCTTACCGCGGATCACTTAGATGAAATCATCGGTTATGTAAAAGATGGATTAAGTAATTCTGAAATCGCTGATCTTTTTTATTGCACGGCTAGGACTATAATAAATTTTCGTGAGGAATATGGCATTGATAAAGAAATAGAAGCACAGCTTAAATCATTAATTTTATCCCAATCGAATAATCAAGCCATTTATCCGCCTACTCTGGCTTATCTGGCAATAAAAATAGGTTGTACCGATAAACTCATCAAAGCAAAAACGAGGAAGATAGGTCATGCTAACGCACTAAAGCACGTACCATTGGATACTCGGATACTGAAAGTAATTCAATGGCGTGATGCTTGTTTATTATCATACGAAAGGATCGATAATAGTCCTTTCACCCCATACTTTACTGATGAAGTTCAAAAATGCTCCATGGATGTTGCTGGGGATGGTAATAGTATGCGAGGCCACGGTGGTGCTAAACATAACAGTCATAATTCTCAAATATATTCATCAATTAATTAAATATATCCCTCCCCTCATTCTCACCCGGCCATGTGCCGGGTTTTTTAATTTAGATGGGATTGATTATATGATGCGTAGTTTGTTAATTATGCGCAGTATAGGGTAGTAGAGATAATCTAGAATATTGACGTAGCCGTTTCTCGTATTAGATATCTTATATTATTTCTGAGGGATATTCGTAGAAACTGAAAGGCTGAAAAATATGACCTCGAATATGGGTTAGAAAAAATGGTTGCGGCCAAGGTTGTTTAAGAAATGTATATGATTGAAAGATGCAACTGTAAGAAATTAAGAAAAAAATATTTTTATAAAGTCTTCAACTGATGCAAGCTGTTTTTCACCGAGTGAATCTTTCCTCATGTATAGGCATAAATTTGCATATTCTTTTTGAGTGTCAGGGTTACCGAGGCATTGATCCGTGTTGTGGCAAAAGTTCGCAAGAGCTTTAACTGCTTGTTCCGAACCGTATAATGCAATTCTAGATTTTGCATTAGCAACGAGCATATAATGCTCAATGAGTTTTTCTTCATTTTGTTGCATTGCTGAACCGGCAACACCTTTTAAAAAATCGTAGTAAGCTTCTGATTGGAGTTTCCTGTGTTCACGGTTTAGTTCTAATTTTCTAGTAATCACCCATTGGAGTGCAGCTCCGATAATAATACCAAAAAGAGATGGCAATATAAGTTTCGTTAATTCAGCCAAGTGAATTCACTCCTATGTAGTTATTTGTATGATATATTCTATAATTACCATGAAATTCCTTTTAGATTCAATTTAAATTTGAAGAGAAAATATTATTAAATACAAAACTATCAGATTATAAAAGTATTTGTGCGCAGTTCAAAAAAGATGCGAAGCAGAAGGGAGGGAGAAGCTTGAGTAAGTTTGGACCTTATCCAGAATCTGATTTTCATTGTCCTATTAAGGGAGCGGTTTGCGATATTTACGGCATTGCTGTTTATAGTAGGTGGCAAGAAAGCCAGAATAAAATAGAACTAGAAAAATCACTTGGAACAAGATTGCAGCAGGCCGAGGCCGTTCTTAACAACATATACCCTATGATTGCCGGCAGAGTGATCCATCTCAAAGAAGCTGGCGAAATTAAAGCTATGAATGAGTGGAACGAGGTAGCCAAGCAAGTAATGCAGTACTTAAAAAGGTAGGTATTATGAATACGATAAATCCGAATAACCTTAATCAAACATTCAATGGATATTATAATTATGCGTTGGATTTTGCTATTAAAAGAGCCAGTTTTACAGATGAGCAGATCCACGGAGGTGTAATGATTGAAAATAGAAATACCTATTGATGCAGAGATACGCCGCTTAGCTCATGCTGATATTCAAACCTGTTCTCTTTGTAATAAAATTGCTGCAATAGTTGCAAGAGAGTTTAATCCGAATGGAAAAAATATTAAAAATACTTTCTTTTGCCTTAATTGTTGGGGAGATTACCTAGCTCAGGAGTTCCCGGACATAGTGGTAAAGAACATGTAAAGGAGTTGTAATTAATGAATACGCATAGTACCTCTCAAATAAAAAATATAATTGAGAATAAATATCCTGGGGCAAAGATTTATAAGGACTATGAAGGAATAAAGTTCACCATAAGCTATGATTTACGTAACAGAGTCTATCTCTTAATCGACACCCCAGTTTCAGTTGAAATATATGACAACGTATCCGGAGTGCTTGTCGAAAAGATTAAAAAACAATAGTAGATTTATTTTTACCACCCTAACCGGTGGTTTTTTTATGGCCTAAATCTCTAATGAAAGGAGGTCCATTAAAATCCGCACTTACCGCATTTTATAAGAAAGGAGTGATTTTACAGATGGCTATGTCTCTTGATGATATTAAGTTTGAAACAAAGAATATGAAAGAGCCTATGCTGGCTTATGTAACGGTGACTTACCAGGGACTCATAGTAAAGGGTATTCGTGTTTATCATAAGAAAGAAGATCCTTCATCTCTCTTCATTTCCATGCCCAGCGACAAGGGTAGCAATAATAAATATTATGACAACGTTTACTTCAAAGACCAATCTAAGAAAGAAGAGTTTGAAAAGAAAATTCTGGCCGCCTGGGAAAAAAACAATAAATAAGCTCAACTTTTTCCCTCCAAAACCGCCTTTCGGGGCGGTTTTTTATTCAAGAGCTAATCAATTCAGAAAATATCTAGACAATAAATAGATCTGGAAAGGAGGAAGGTTCCAAAATACAAGGATTAAATGTAAAGGAGTGATATTTTGAACGGTTTTACTCACGTGGCCGGGGGAGCCTTGGCCGGATGTGCGATTGTTTACTTTACAAATGCCAGTGAACAGCTGCCGGTTATACTAACCGCAGCTGCCATTGGTGCCTTAGTGCCGGATATTGATAATCCGCACTCCACAATTCAAAAATATGTTCCTGGCGTAGGTAAGATATTAGGGCATTTACTTACCCATCGTGGGGTTACTCACAGTCTGGTTTTTGCCGGACTATTAACGCTGGTGTTGAATATGATTTCTCTTCCCTGGAATATCGCTATTGCTTTTATTGCAGGAATTATTAGTCATCTTATCTTGGATACATTGAATCCTATGGGAGTACCATGGCTGTGGCCTTTACCCGGTAGGTTTTCAATTCCGCTGGTTAAGAGTTCATGTTTAGCGGAAAGGTTTTTTTTTATGCCGTTGATGCTGGCATTGGCTGCGTATTCTGTTTACATTACCTATTTTTAAGCTATTAAGAGAGGAGGCACGATTATATGTGTCCATATTATAAACCACCCAAACCCGTCTGCAATGCAGGTAATAAACTATTTGATATCGATGTAGCCAAGACCAAAGTGTTTTGCAATACCGATAGTAAGTATCTTAAATGTCTGATTTATAATCATGTTGTTAGCGATAAAGGCAACCAGTGATTTCATCAATAAATCTATTTAGGAGATGAAAAAATGATAAAGTACAATCTGAAATTTAAAAGGTCATTGTTAGCAATCATTTGTATCATGTTTATACTTGGGACTTGTTCCTTGGCCATTGCAGCTTCAGATGATGATGATACAGATACTTCTCTTCCGGATGTAAAGTATTTTACACCGGACATGGATGCATCTCTAACTACCGTAAGCCCTGTTCTTCATCTTATCAACTGGGCTGCTGCTATTTTTGGACTCTATATTATAGCCAGGGGTATCTGGAAAACCTTAAGGATAGTCCACAATTCTTATACAGGGAGTTATGAATCAACAAGTGTTAAAGACATTGGCGAAAAGCTAAAACCGGTGGGTTTGGGAATATTAATAGTCCTGTTTGCTGTTACTGGACTTTGGTATAAGGTATTGGTATTTGCCTGGACTATGATAGTTCCACAGGTTAATGATGGTCTTGATGAGGTAACAAAGGAATCAATGGCGTTTATTAAATACCTTTCATAATCAGAGGAATGTAGGATGAATATTTACAGACACCGTTTTTTCTTGTGCTTCATAGTATTCCTTGCTATTTTTGCATATACCTTTATATCTGTTCCTTATACTGCAATAGGGGAAACTTCGGAATCAACTTCTTCAGCTGATTCAAGTAGCACTGGATCATCAGATTCAGCTGATACTGATAAAGACGATGATTCCTCAGTTTTACCCGAGTGGTTGGTTGAGGCTTTTAAATGGATGTCAGAGGCATCGCAGAAAATAATTGATCTTCTATCTGATGCCGGTACTTTTCTTTGGAATACTATTACTAAGCTTATCGGGCGTTTTTTGGATGATTTTCTGGAATTATTTCAAAATGCTTTTGCCTCTGCCTTTATCTATACTGAGCCATTTTCTGCTGATTCCTGGGTGAAAGATTGGTGGTCTAATACACTATTACTGTCCATTGCAACCTGTACCATAGCCCTGATGATAAATGCTTATAAAATGTTCTCCGGAGATTCTAAAAACCAATCTGATGGTGGCACTGGTAAAGCGGCTTTTAAAACCGTTATCACTGCAATTGGTCTTTCCTTCTTTGCATTTTTGATAGTGCGTTGGGGAACGAATATACAAAACAATACCTGGCAACAACAATTAGTAAGCCCCATCCAATCTGCATATACCTCTGCCGGGGTGTCCTGGGACGGACAACTTTCTAACGTAAGGTCCGATATGGTACTGAAAGGCATGCTTACCGGCGGCAATATGAGTGGTATTGATGTAAATCAATTGGATACAATGGGCATTTCCGAGGTTCTCTATAATCCCGAAACTGATCAAGGTTCTTTTACCATGATGCTTATAATGATGTTTTGTCTCATATTTTTAGCCATTATTGCCATGATGCATATTTGGATATTAGCATTGGGTTTGATATCTTCCCCGCTATATATGTCTATTGGATCTTTGAAAGGTATTAATGAACCTATAGTAGGAATATGGGACATAATTCTACGCAGCCTCTTTTTACAAAGTCTTTTTGCTGCATTTTTTATGTTTACGTCGGATATTCGTGGAAAAGGCGTAAATGCACTTGGCGGTGCTTCTCCCGACTTAATTACCCTGATTCTTTTTATTGTACTGTGTGTTTTAACATATGTATTTTATTTATCGCGAATTATGGAAGCTATCCTATCTCCTGGAGATCTGGGAGGCGGTAAGGTAATCGAAAGAACTGGTAATCTTGCGGGCAAAATTTCTGAAGGTGCAGCCGGGTTTGCAGGGTTATTAGGAATGGGAGGCAAAGCTATTGGGAGCAATAAAATACAGAATGCTGCAAGCCACATGGAACATGATGCGAGAGTATTTGAGTCTGATGCTCAACGTTTAACCCAATGGGGACAGAAGCTTCAGAAAAAGGGGGTAAATGGTTTAATTGGAGATCATGCAAGGTCAATTCAAGATCGCCTTAAACAAAATATTACTAGTTCTGGCCAGCCTGAGGCTGCCAATACAATCGAATCGATTAATGAATCGTTTACAGCTGCCAATCCAGATACCCACATAAACTCAGATTACTCGTTCACTGATCTAACTAAGATAAGCCATGAAAACTCTCTGGAGGGATATAAAGGCTTTCGAGTGCATCCTAATATTCGTGACCGGGCCATGCAAGCCCTTGAGGTAAATGAGGATTCTATTCCTCAAGAGGCCTGTGTTTGGAATGTTACTGGTGATCAGATCTGGATACATCCTTCATATGCCGGACATGCTGAAGATGTGCTTAAAGGGGTGATGGAAGATAATTTGCAGGTGCGATATTGGAATAAAGGAGACAGCTATATTATCTTGAATGATAATATTCCAATAAAAGTATCTAATCCACCAACTAACGGTATTTATATGGGGGTGTGGAAATGAAGATAAACCACCTGTTACATGCTGAAGACATCCGACAACGAATCCAATATTTAAACGATAAAATAAATTGGGCCAATAGTACGCTTGAGAAGTCTAAACAGGAGGGTAATAAACCAAACCGGTTTTTAGAAGAATCAATACGTGAAAGCAATAGAGAACTAACAGCCCTTCAAAAAGAGCTTTCTGATCTTGAAGAACATAATACTTTGTTTGCCAACAGCTATTAATTGGTGGTGTTTTTCACCACCTTTTTTATTTTTTAATCCTATTAGGTGGTGTTTATCGCTACCATTCCATACTGGATTATTATAATGGAGGACTATAATATTGGATAATTACTATACCTATATGCCGGATGATATAGACGAAGATGTGGATATTTTTCCTCTGATAAAAGCAACGCATATTATCCCATTTCTAATAACCTGTGTTGTTGCAGGTATATTATTTTTCTTATTTTATGCCGCCAATGCAGTCGTGCTTGGATTTATTATCCTCTTTACCATCCCTATTCTAACTGGAGTAATCTTGGTTTTTGATGTTCCGGGATGGATTACTAAATGGAACCGATTCCGAAAGATTAAGGGGCTAAATAATATTGAAAATTTTATCGAAGTGCCCCAGGTTCTTGTTGATGGCCAGGATGATCCGGTTTTGACTTTTAAAAACAAGCTTTCTATTATGTGCTGTGAAATTAAGGCAGGACCTTGGGATTATCTAACTATTGGTGAGCGCAATAATACTGCAAATTCTTTCCGGCTTGCTTTATTAGAAGCTAACAGGGAAGTTATTCAAGTTCAAATCGTTCTTGAAAATGTCCAGGATAAACAGGTTATTCCTCAATCTCTTAGTCATAATGAAGGCACAATAGATCTAATCTCTAATCGGAGCCAGTATTGGAAAGAATCCTTACAACGCTTCCGTACCTATTACCACGTTGTCTTTTGGGGAAAAGATAAACAAATATTAAAAGAAGTTGCTCTTGAATTTGCTATGCAACTCGAAAATATTGGTAACTCATATACTTTTTATTCTTCGGAAAGTATTCTTGAATGGATGAAACAGCAAAGAGATCCGTTCCCATACTCCCAGGAGCCGTTAGATCCGAAACAATTAATGGAACGTATTAAGGAACGATTCTTAAATAAAAGAAAACTGATTGAAACAAAACCAAAAGTAAAAGTGAAAAATAAAATAAAAAAGATTTTCCCAAAAACAACGCCATCAATCCCCTTGAAAATACCCAAAATTAAAATATCGTTTAAATTGTCTCTGCCTACTATAGACCTTACCCACATAACTAAAGTTATAGAAACCAAAATGCTCAATATTAATTTCAATAAAGATATGTCATGTCAGCCCATAAATAATGCTTTGTTTAAGCAGGTTGAATCTTTTCAAACGCTGGTTGTATGGAATCCGGATGGATATAAAAAAGGGGATACTGCCTTGGAGTTGGCCCAGTGGTTTAAATCTAAATGCAAACAAGACGTTTCGCTACTTGAATTGGATGTTATCAACCCACGAATAGACATCCTATTGGATATTCCTAATCCTTCTATCAATAAGTGTTTAAATAAATCTCCGGAAGAAATAGGAGCCGGCCTTTTAACTTTTGGAAACCGCCTTGATCCTGATATAGCATTCCAACTTTTACATAAGTACAAATATGGGATTGATTATCTTCCTGCTGGAAATACAATGGGATTTATGGATAACAGTATGATGTCCATATCGGAATATGAAGAATTAATCATAAAGGTTAAAGAATGCTTCGGCAAAGTCATAATTGACTGCTGTACTGATATTTCCAATCCATCCACAACCGCCGCCTTAAGGCAATGTGAAGCTGTTGTGCTGCCAATATATAATTTAAACCGGTACACCAGTGAAATGGTGAATATGATGGAAAACAGTGGTTTAACAGTTATTAAATATTTTCCTGAAAAACAGAATCTACTTGCTGTATAAGGAGTGTATTAGGGAGGATAAAACATGTTTATAACTAACCGGGTCATAAAATTAGGTAACAGCATTCAAAAATTCTTTGTTGTAAAAAATTATCCTGAAAAAATATTCCCCGGATGGTTACAATTCTTCTCTACATTACCAGGTGAATATTCCAGAGTATCTATTTTCTTTAGTCCTACTCTTATTAAATGGAATTGGCAAATGATGTCCAAGATAAGAAGACTCAAAGCGTCGATCAAAGCCGCTGAAGGCACTGCTGAAGGTGTTAATCCGCAAGAAGTTCGTACTTTGCAAGGACTTCGCTACTTACAGAAACAAACTGCCTGGCAAAATGCAGAACTATATAATGTAGATATCAGCATATCCCTATTTGATAAGACTGAGAAGGAAGTTTTAAAAGAGTCATCCAAGGTTGTAAAGAGACTGTCGAATCTAAATCTGTTGCTTGATCATGCTTATCTAACCCAACTTGATGCATGGTCTTTATCTGGGTTAACTGGTGCTCTACCTAAAAGATATTTTAAATCCCGTATGATCGATGGTGAAGCTGCAGCTTGTTTTTATCCTTTTCTGGATGGTAGCCTTTCCGATGAATTTGGTATTTACTTGGGCAGCAAGTTTAGTAATGGCAGTTTAGTATTTTTAGATCTTATTTCAGGCTCCACAGCTAAAAATATATTAGTGATGGGTAAAACCGGCGAGGGTAAATCCACTTTTATGAAGGCCTTAAGTGTCGATTTAAACGGTGCTAAAATTAAGATATTCGTTATCGATGTTGACCGGGAATACATTGAACTGGTCAAGAAACTAAATGGAGTCATTGTAGATACACAAAATTCTAAATTCCCTGATCCTACCCGTATTCCGGTTGAGATAGGGGATAAAGATGAAGATATGATCAGGTTATCCCAAACTGAAACGACAACTTTTTGGGTGGTTGGTTTACTTGCTGTGAATATGGACCACCTGGAGAAAAATGCATGTGATACAGCTATGTCTGCTCTTTGGCTGGAATCAGGCATACACAGGTGTATCAAGGATACCTGGGATCTACCTCACGGAGGCATTAAAAGATGGTATGAAATATTGGAAGGGGATACTAGTGAAACTCAAGAAGGGTCTCTTTCTCTTCGATCCAAGGTACGTATTTTTTTCAAAGGCTCCCAGCAGGGATTTTTCACCGAACCAGGTGATGAGACTGAATACGATAATGATTTTATAGCTTTTGATATTGCCGGTGCAGTTAATAATACTGATGATCCTCATATAGCTTCATTAAAGCTTGCTATGACCTTCTCAACCGTCTGGAATCTTGTTCGGCGTGAAAAGGCACGTGGAGAGCGATATACTGCGGTGATTTTTGATGAGGGACAGAGGGCGCTGCCTGTTGAAAGTATTTCTGAATTTGTTTTAAGAATGGTAACAACAGCACGTAAATTCAATTCGATGGCAGTTTTGGCAACCAATAATTCTGCTGTGTTATGGGGAGATAAAACCGGTGGTACTCAGGGCGGTAGCGGTTTATGGAGTAATACTCATTATAAGGTCTTTTTTCACTGCGAAGAATCCGAAGTAAAACAAATGGCGGAGCATGGTGAATTACCAGATACTGTTACCTCATCAATCCGTAACCTACAGGGTAGTTATTCATATATAATTAAAACTCCCAGAGGTTATGATCGATTGCGGATGGAATTGCCGCCCGAGGAATTACAGCTATACAAAACCAGAGGGTTAAAAACGACATATAATGTTGTTCGTTAAAGATTATAATAGGAATAAAATATTAAATATACCTAGTATTCTAAGGAGGGTCCTTTATGCGCAAGGAAGATATTATTAAATATTTGGATATATTAAATAGCAAGCTTTCCAATCTTGATAAAACAGCCGAGATTGTTTTGTTTGGCGGGGCTGTTATGTGTTTAGTTTATGGAGCACGTGACTTTACTAAAGATGTTGATGCTCTTTTTGAACCCAAAGATATCATTAATCAGGTAAGTGAGGAGATAGCTCATGATTATCATTTAGCTAATGACTGGCTAAATGATGCGGTTAAGGGGTTTCTTTCTGATAAGAACGATATCAGGATATACAAAAAATTTAGTAATCTTAGTATATATATACCTTTTCCAGAGTACCTATTAGCTATGAAGTGCTTGGCTGCCCGGATCGATAGTTCGAGCGACGTCGATGATATTAAGTTTTTACTTAAGAAACTTAATATAGTAAAATACGAAGATGCAGAAAAAATACTTCTTAAATATTACCCGCAACGCAGATTTCAAGCCAAAACTAAGTTCCTGCTCATGGATATTATCGAGGAGATGCTGGGAGCATGAATGTAAATGATTTAGTCAATAACATTAATGAATATTCCTTTAATATGCCCATTTTTTTTGGTGACTTCCTCGATGAGTTCTATACAGCAGACCATGAAGACAAGCAAAGTATGATACTTCAAGAGCCTAGGCATTATGGAACAATTTCTAACCAAATCTACGCATATATTGCCGCTATGGTTGATTATCTCTGCAACAAATATGAATTACTGAAACCAGATTGGATATTTAATAACAGCTACTATCTTCAAGATCCCTATTTTGCACATGATTTTAAAAATGATATGAGAATTATTTTATTAATTGAATCACCCCTTGAGTTTAAGATAAGAAATGTTTTTGTTTCGGAGAATGCCTTGACACGTGTCTAAAGACATTTAAATAATATCTCCATAAAGCGACAGCTAAGCCTGTCGCTTTTTATTTTTTGGGGATGTGATGTTATGAACGCAACATCAGTTGTATTACAAGCAGGCAAGCGGGTAAGTAAATCGAAAGTTGGTCGCAAAGTATTTTTCTTCTTATTTTTTCCCCTAGCCGTTCCAATTCTGCTTATACCTGTGTTTTTTCTGTTGCCATTCTTATCCCTGGTTGATAATTCAACTTCAGTGGGTATTGAATCGGGCGGGGCCGCTTATGTTGTTCCAGAAGAGATAGAGTATCAGGAGATAGATCCGGAATTTATAATCAGTTGGCTTCAGGAGAGGAATTCTGCGCTGGCTACTATCGAATTTGCGAATGCATGTATTGCGGCTGGTAAAAAATATAATATAAATCCTTTGTTGCTGATTGCAATCTATAGTGCTCCCCGTTGTCAAGACACATTTTCAAAAAGAATAAGCTAATGTGTCCTCCTTTTCTTAAGATGCCAGTTTAACTGGGATTTGTAGATAGTAATCAACGGGATATCTATATCCAAGCGACTCGTGAAGCCGCTGCTCATTGTAGAACCGGATGTATTGGTTTAGCCCTCTGCGCAGAGATTTTGGGGTTTGGTACTCATTAAGATAGATATTCTCGTACTTTAGTGTCCGGAAGAATCTCTCCACAAAGATGTTGTCCAGCGCACGTCCCTTTCCGTCCATGGAGATTTTGATCCCTTCTGTGTGAAGGAGTTCGATATAGTCCTTATTGGTAAATTGACTACCCTGGTCGCTGTTGATGATTTCTGGTTTTCGGCACTGGAATGCTCTTTGTAGGCATTCCAGCACCCAGTGACGATCCATAGTAGTGCTTAGTTCGTAATCCACAATATATCGACTGTAAAGGTCGATGATGACGAATAAATACATGAATCCTTGCCGCAGACGAATGTAAGTGATGTCCACAGCCCATACCTGATCGGGGTGGTCAATCTTTAGCCCTCTCAGCAGATACGGGTGTATATATTTAGCGTGGAGACGCTTACTCAGGTTGGGGCCAGGGCAGATTCCCTGGATTCCCATGATACGCATAAGTCTCCTAACCCGTTTGCGATTGATTTGCCGCCCTCTAAGCTGCATTTCAGCCGTGATTCTGCGGTATCCGTAAAAAGGGCAGGCGGTATAGATTTCGTCAATTAGTCGCATGTCTTTAAGATCTGCCTGGGGCCATGCGACAGTCGGCTGCTGCCAGTACAGGCTGGTCCGATTGACCGTCAACAGGTAAGCCTGCCGGGCAAGGTTGATAATTTTATTCTCAGGCTCAGCCATATTCTTGCGTACTTCGGGTGTGCTACTTGAGGCCAGATTTTTTTTTGAGCCAGTCAATCTCATAGGATTGCTGGCCGATGATCTGTTGATAACGGGTTTCTTTTTCCTCCATTTCCTTTTTGAGTTTCCCGGCCTCGTCTTTGCTGCGCTCGAAGATAACGGAAGCGTTCTTGATGAAGTCACTCTTCCACTGGCTTAGCATTTGGGGGTTCAACTGGTATTTGGCGGCCACTTGGTTAAGGGTCGACTCCTCACGTAGAAGTTCTAGCACGACCTTGGCTTTGAATTCGGCTGTATAACGATTTCTTTTTTCCATACTCTCATTTTAGCTTATTTTTTACCTCCATGTGTCTCACTCCCTGGGAGCAGTATAATCACTGGACAGGAACAATATTTTTGTCCTTCAGGTTCGCCCGTAGCAATGTTAAATAATCCTTGGAATACTTTTGGCAGTTGGCAAACTACAAACAATACTGTGGAGCAATCTGCCATGTATGCCGCCGAATGCATTGCAAGGCTGTCCCAGGATAGGCCCGATGGTATACATCCTATAGCATGGTTGAATACCAAGCAAAATCCTGCTGGTATGTACGCTACTGATCCCAATTGGTGGATTGGAGTATCATCTTTTTTTCGTCAGATCAGAACTGATCATGGTGATAAGGCTCCTTTGATTAATGGTATGTATTCTGTTCCTATTCAGGTTTCTTATACTATTACCTCTCCTTTTGGAGATATAAGAGATTCTTCTACTCATACTGGAGTTGATTTGGCATGTCCATTAGGTACACCGATATATTCCATGTCTAATGGTATTGTTACCAGTTTGGTTTCAGGTGATAGTATCGGAGGCAATGAGGTCTGGATATCTGGCGCTGACGGTCGTGTCTATACTTATTGGCACTGTTCACATTTTGCTAGTATACAGATAGGTCAGACTATAGAAGCAGGTACCCTAATTGCTTATGTAGGGAGTACGGGAAATAGTACCGGCCCGCACCTGCACCTGGGGGTTAAAGAGAATGGGAACTGGATCGATGGGCTAAAGCTCTTAAATTGAATCATGTCTAAGAAAAAAACCTGGAAAAACCTAAAAAAGGAGTTAAAAAAGATTTAAATATATTTTATTATTGCAAAACGCCCTTCGGGGCTTTTTTTTATGGAATCTTTTATAACAGGGAGGGAGGATAGCGATTTATGTTCATTAAACGATATTAGTATTTGGAAAGGAGTTTCTTCACAAGATGCGTAAAATCATTGTTGCCGTTTTATGTATTGCTTTTTGTATGGCAGGATCCCGGTCTATTATTGCCCAGGATCTGCCCGTATTAATATCCAAAGCTATATTCCCAATCGGCAATTATTCCGTGAATGTCGACGGTAAAGATTATAGTGTTGATGCAGCTCCGTTTGTTGCAAACGGGCGCACATACCTGCCGATCCGCTTTTTAGGGGAAACACTTGGCGCCGAAACAACCTGGGAAAATGGGGAAGTAGTGCTTACTATCGAGGAGAGAACAATTGCCCTAAAACCGTCTGCGTTGTTTATCAACGTAGACGGTAAGTACCAGCTCATGGATGTTGTCCCAATAACCGTCCCGCCCGGCCGGGTATGTCTCCCGGCTCGATACGTCTGTGAGGCTGCGGGTTATGCCGTGGCCTGGGATAATACGCTAAATGCAATGGTTGTATCGAAAGACAATTCGCCGGTGGTAACGACACAGCTAAGCACCGGCATTATATCGGAAGTAAAAATGGAGAGGATGTTAACCCCTTATAGCCTGAATGATATTATGACCTATGATGTTTCGGGCTTGCCGTTTACAGTCGATGGCGTGACCATCTATAGCATTGCTTTTAACCCGCCGGGCACGTTGATTGTTACCACTAATAAGCCGCTTGTCTCGGGGATTTATTTTGACAGGAACTGGACGGACATTCCGACAGGCGGGACTTATCAAATAGTAAACGGTAAATGTGAAATCAGTTATACCGTCGATGAGTCTGATCTGTTACAATGCCGGCAGATCGGTTTTGAAATTAATTTAAGTTTCGATCCGGATATTAGTTCAGGTATGGTGAACGGAAAGATATATTATATTCCTAATACCTTTGGAAAGTAGGAGGCGATGAATATTTATGTATAACGACGGAGAAGTAGCTTCTAATATGTTTATATTAGCATCTCTTCTTGCTATGGCAACAGTGTGGTATTGTCATCATCTTCACCCTTTCTGGTATACACCTATACATACATTTACCCAAGAAGTGGTAAAAGCATTAAGCGCACTTAATTGATGCTTTCATATATGAGTTAATTAAGCCGTTATTTATCCTTAATCGGGATATATAGCGGCCTTTTTATATGATTATTTGCAGAAGTCCTGGTTAGAGCTAATAAATCCCGCCAGGCGGGTAAGGAGGGCACAAATGAATCAAACAAGTTACGGAGACAAAATACTTAAATTACTACAGAAGCTTGAGCGCAATGTAAATAGTCCCGATTTACATAGTTTTAAAGCAAATATAAAAAATGGCGTTGTGTTTGTGGAGGCACGGCAAGGAGAAGTCTATATTAGCGAGATGCGCTACGACACAACACATGTTGGCTGGACTGGGACATACATTATTGCAGCCAATAGACTCGAAATGCTTGGACTAGATTTAGATAGCGTTGAGATTTGAGCAAATAGTACTTAGTGCGCAGTCTGTTTAAACTGCGACATAGGGAGGTTACGAGAATGGATAAAAGGTCTTTGAATCAGACATGGGAAACAGAATACATTTGTGAGAGGGTCAAAAGAATAACCGATGCCGTAAAACGAGGTAATTATAGGGCCGCTTTGGATATGCTCGATATGATCCGATATAAAACCGACGCGACAAAAAATCTAATTTTAGAAGAATTTAAAAAAGAGAAATGATGTTAATTATGCGTCATAAAGGAGGATGGTTTTATGTTGAATTTATTGGCCATCGTTACTATTATTTGGGTCTTTAGTTTGAATTACAAATTATACCGTATAAAAAAAGATCGTAATATGAGCCCAATTGAAGTACATGAGGTACGTAATATCATTTATAATTTATTCATTTTTTTAAAAAGGTTCCTTATATGGTGGGTGATAACAACAATTATTCTGTATATTTTTATCCATAATCTATTGTCGATTCTGGTTTGGCCTTTATTTTAGCAATTAACTACGTAGTTCAATGAAATCCCGCCAGGCGGGTAAGGAGGAATTTGAATGAATATTGAGTTTGGAAATAACTATGTGGTCGTAAAACGGGAAGACATTGACAAATGTGTGGTGCCAAAATGGTATAAAAATGATGGTATATACTATTCGGAAGACGATAGATTTAACATAATCAAAGCAACCGATAGGCTACATGCAGGAGACTGGGAATTGTATGATGCCCTAACAAAGAGCTGTTACTATAAACCAACACTAAAAGAATGCAAATGTTTAGCTGAAACATTATCTCATTAGAAAGCGAGGTTTATATGAAAATAATTCTTAATGAAAGTGTCGTGAATTTACTCAAAAAATATGTTGAGGAAACTAATTTATGCGCACTTTAAACTTTATGGCTGCGGACAAATCCCCTTCGTTCCTTTGTCTCTACGGGGATATATCCTCGCCTCCGAAGCTTTTCAGGTCATTACTCCTTTGTCGTAATCACCTGCCTAATCCGAATAAACTATGCCATATTATGGTAGCCTTTTTCTTAATGTAGTAAAATTACCTAAAGCACAATGTTTACTTAATGTCCGCTCGCTAACCCGCCAGGCACCCGGGGAAGGATATCATACCCGCCTCTCCAGGTCAAGGTCAAGCCTGCCGGTTGGGGCAATCCCTAAAGGGTTCCCTCCCCAAACCTTGACCTGGAGCCTCTACGGGCATGACTCAAGCCTGGCAAGCGGCGGGGCCGCGAGCCCAAGGGTGACATATAAACTAAAAAAGGAGATCGATTTCATGAAAAACAACAAACGTACGACAAAGGTATTATTCTTACTGGTTTTGATGTTGCTGTCATGCTTGCTCCCGGCTATGGCCGAGCAGAATATCCAAGTAATCCAAACCGGCGATAAGAAAATCTGGGTAGTCGTTGACGGCAACATCGTTACCTTCCCCGATCAGCAGCCGGTGGTGGACTCAGCCAACCGAATCCAGGTGCCGATCCGGTTCCCGGCTGAGGCCTTGAAGTCTAAAGTGAGTTGGCTTCAGGCAGCGCAGCAGGTTCATATTACAAAAGCGGCAGATGAAATGCTGCAAGCTGCCGATATTACTTTTACCTTGAATACACCGGAAGTAATGGTCAACGGTGAGCAAAAGACCATGGATACCGAGCCGCTTGTATTGACGGAAAGGGTATTGGTGCCGGTACGCTATATCTCCGAGTACATGGGGGCCACCGTAAGATGGCATGTGGGGGCCAATGCGGCGTTTGTGTTCACGTATGGGCAGACAGCAGAGGAACAGGATGCAATCATGGCCGAGGTTGCGGCAGAGATATTAAATACGACCAATACCACAACGGTTCAGCCGACTACAACAGTAACGACACCGGTCACTACAACGACTCCGGTGACCACTACGACCACCACTACCAGCGATCTGGTGACGATTACGCCGGGGAATCCAGCGACTGCGGTGTTTGCACTAAGTAGAGCGGGCGACTATCGCCAAATCAAGAGTTTCTCTGAATGGGCAATTAGTGTTACTTCTTTAAGTGCCAGATTTGAGACAAAAACCGGGAAGACATATCGATTCGTATGTACGAATTACCCAGAACTAAATTCTGGTGTTACGACTCAATATCCGTCGGGAACGCTAATTGCGGTAAGAATGGATACTCCAAAGAGAAGTTTTTCTGTCAGTAATGGGTTAGGTTATGCCATCCAGCTCACATCGGGGATGACACTTGAATATGACGTTTATGATTGCGGAGAAAACGCAGGCATTAATACGCAGGGAACATTAATCTACCACATGACTTTCCAGTTGTAGTTCCCAGGAATTGCAAAGCCCTCTGCCAGTAAATAGGTGGAGGGCTTTTATAATGGATGTCATCGTGCACCGTTGGTTTTTTTAAACTTATCCTTGATTTTCTCAATGAGAGTTATTAGTATTTTATTATAGATTTTTTCTGAGTTAATAAAATTTTTAGCGTCTTCACCAGTTAGAATCGGTCTTTTTCTTATATTTTTGGGCAAAACACTAGCACCTCCTAGTAAAATATGGTTAACTATAGTTAGTAATAGTATTCAATTATTATTAAATTAGATTAAAAATTAGAAGAGGTGAGACAAATGGCAGTTACTTTACGAGAGAGACCAGTCTTAAGGGGCGAAGATGCACAGAGATTTATTGCTCAGGAAAAGACGATATCAACCAAATACGACAATGTAACTCCAGTGTCTATTAGAAATATTTCTCCGCAGGTTAAGATCAATGACAAGGTATGTCTGAAGGCCTAACAAGTTGTTAAGACTTTGTTCAATTACTGATGAAGATATAGGTATACTTAAAGACTTTTCCTGCGATAATCCCAGTATAGATAGATATTTATTCCCTGAAGCATATATTGACCATCTCAAGAGAGAAGCTAGTACGACCCTTGTATTTAGTGAAGAAGAGTTGATTGGCTATTTTACTTTGTTTCACAGACCATTTGAAATTGAAGAAGAAGACGAAGATGGTAATATAAAAATATGTTCCCGAGTGGCTCTTGAGTTATATAGAATTGGTGTAATAGCATCAAGACAAAAACAAGGATTCGGTAGTCATATATTAAAGTGCATTGAGGAAATTGCTTGTATTAGTAACGAACGATATATTACTGGCGATGTGCTATTTGGAAGAAGAGAATGGTATAAAAAGAGAGGCTTTGTTCCTGGTATTAAGGAAGAGTACGAGCAAGGTAATGATTCTTCTGTAGTATTTATGTATAAGAGAATTTCGTATGAAGAACTGCTAGATAAATTCTTCGATGAACCATAAAAAATAAATGCATAATTCGCTTTAGGCCCCGTTAATCGGGGCTTTAGCTTTTTCTGAAGCCTATTTAAAGGAGTGTGATGTAATTGCGCAAAAAAATATCTATTGTTCTCATTTTTCTCTTTTTCTTCTCGGTGGTTCCACTCGGCGGTCTATGGAACAATCCGCCGCCTGTAATGGCAGTTATGCCGGAGCCGTACCAGATGGGTTTGCCAACGGAAGACAGAGACCATATCAGGGTTCATAGAAAGCTGATAGACGGGACACTAATGCCCAGCGACCCCAACGTTCCAAGCGACATGTATGACTTACCTGATATTACTGGCAACCATCACCCGGCTGATTACCGGGACATAACACCGGATGGGCGAACAGACGCGACTAAAAAACCTATTTCACAGTTTTCCGTTATTATCAACGGACAAAATTATCCGAGTGATAAGGGCATAGACCTGGATGCCCCACCGACCCTGGTAACGGCCAATGCGGCAGACATACCCAATATAACTATGTCTCCAAATATGTGCCAGCCATACGGATCAAATACTATGGCCCTCTGGGATCTTCAATACCGGGTTGTCCCGGAGCCGGATACGCCGCCGGCCGACATACAGAGCTACCGTACCGGCTTTACTCTTCACGCAATGGAGAATGAGGCTCCCGAGCAAATGGATTCATGGGCAAACAACCAGGCATATTTTGCCCAGGCTTTACAGGAGGCTAAAACATACACCGACCAGGGGAAAAGTGTTTTTGTTGAACTGTACCTGGAATGTGCAGACGAAGATAGCGCAGGTAATATTGGGTACTCAGAAAACGGTACGTTTTGCGTCCTGAAGCCGCCAGGGGGAGATAATCCCTATCCCATGGGCAATACCTGGTACTTCTCATCAATGCTGCTAAAGATAGAGGCAGGCAGCAGTATTGATTATCTAACTACCCGCCAAGATCAGGCAGCAAGTGACTGGACTTATGAGGCCGATGTGGACCCCGGGGGGCTAACCCTGAGCAATTCGGATGATACTGAGGGCTACTATGAAGAGGGGGATACGGTCAGCATTCCGGTCCGAGCGCACAACGCGTCATGGTCAAGTCAAAAACCGGGAGCTTCAACTGATATGCAGCTCTTGTACTGGAACAGTGATCAGTCAGCCATAACTTCAACTGCAATATCCAGTATGGAGCCTGGACAACACCAAGATGTAACCCTGACGTATACATTGCCGGCATTGGATGAGATACCTACAGGGGCCATTTCAAGTGGGTATATCCACCTGGTTGCCCAGGTTAACCGGGGCAATGATTTTACGGAGACTAACCAGACTGAGGGCAATAATCTTATGTCCATCTGGATCAAGGCAGACGTTAGGACGATAAATCTGGCGGTGGACTCACTGGAAACGGGGATATCCGGTTATGCTTCGTCCGGTACCGCATATACCGGCACGGTCGTTTTCCGGAACGATGCGAATAAAGACCTGGCAGGGATTTATCTGGGAGTACAGCACAGCGGCTATGAAACCTCTATACATGATTCTGCCGGCAATTATTTTACCGGGCCGTATACGATTGTGGCCAATTCAACGTTGTCATTGCTTTTCGATTATCACGCAGGGGATGAGCAAAGCCTTCTGATAGCTTATATAAATATTTCACCATATACAGTTGTTTACGATGAGGAAAACTGGTCTGACAATAAGAAGATTAAAGCGGTATCAGTAGCTTCAACTACCGAGGGTGGCGATGGCGACATGGAAATAACTTTCCAGGCCCACCGGCAAAAATCATGGCACGATGTAATTGGCGAACCAAGGTTATACCGGGAGCCTAACACCGCAAAATTAACTGATATTGTGGAGACTACCCTGACCCCTAACAACAAAAAGCCGGTACAGAGTATTGTATACTGGGGTAACGATGTTGATCATAGTACAGTAATTGCTCCACCACATCCCGAGAACCAGAGCATAGCTCAGACCGGTTGGGGAGATCCCCCACCAAGCTATACCAGAATGGCAAACTGGGAGGTAACTAAGGCAACACTTACCCGACCAGATCGGTCCCCGGGATGGACATTTGGGCATCCGTTCTGGGATGGTGAGACCGTAACCGAAGACATGAAACCGAGTGGTCATACAGCTACTTCAAAATTTAAAGAAGAGTGGGCCATGGACGGGGCCAAACTATTTGACGTTATCATCCAGCAATGGATACCGGATGCACAGGAATACCGGATAACCAGTGATTATAAGATAAGGGTAAATTACGGAGAAGTCTATTATGTGCCGGGGATTGATGATTACGAGGCAGTTGTTATTGAAGGTCTTTATAAAGATTACGACTACGACGGATATGGGGATTTGCTCATCAATGGTACAGGAGTAGCCCCTGTGCCGGTTAAAGGTCAAATAACAGAATTTAGGGACGCTTTCCCGCAACTAAGGACGGACGATCCGTACTGGGATAGATAAAGGAGGCAGACAAAACAATGTTGAAAGCCAGAAATTTTATGAAGTCTCAGGATGGGTTTCTTGGAATTATTGTTTTAGGGATAGGGGCAATTATCGGAGTTGTGATACTTATTGAGATTACTGTTTTGTTTATAACCAACTATACGAAAGCCAGTATTATATATGACAGGCTCGGAGCGGCGATGGACTTTGCAGTCATTTCAGCCAGTATGAATCTCCCGTCAGGAACCACCGATAATGAAGAACTAAATGCAATTGGAAATGCGGAAACGGAAGACGAAAAAGCCTTTGAGTATTTTGTATATTCATTTAACCAGATAAGCAATAGCACATACAGCGATAATGAATTTACGGTACCGGGGCTGCCGGGGAACATTAAAATACTAGATTTCTATAAAGTCGATGTGGGAGATTCCATTCCTCCACCTAGAACGCCTCTTGGGGAGCCGGCTTTGGATGCAGGAACGGCCAAACAGCCTGGTTATGTGGTCAGTGCAGAAGTACCCATATGGCAAGGGGGTATATGGAACATACAGCCGATCTCAATTGATATGAGACAGTACCGTGCCCTACAGCCGTCACCATTGGATGAATAATAGATTACAGGTCCTTCCGAGGGCCTATTTTTATGCACAAAAATAAGAATGGAAAGGAAGTGCCAAATGCTTCAAATAGACACGGGAAATTGGTCTGATGTGAACCGAAAAAAACAAGACAGCATAGTTGATAAGGTTGTACAAGACATAACAGCCGCCAATCCTCAACTATTCCAGGGGAAGGGTATAACATCAGATAATTATGAAATTGCATACTCAATCATCAAGATGGCAGTATATTCCACCAATGAAATCTCGGTTCTGGACAAAGACCGGATTATCGACATGCTTTTGGGTCAGGCAGTTGGCTATGGCCCTCTTAAGCCGTTTTTTATGGGCCAGATTGAAGGGCCGGATGGAATGCGGGATGCGTTGGATATTACGGAAGTCATGGTTAATCCAAATTCTTATGGTCGGCCCAAGGTGTTTTATGGTTATCATGGTCGTCAGTGGTATGCAGGCGACCATTACTTCGAGGACCATAACGAAGTAAAAAACTTTATCCAGAAGATATGCGAGGACTCAGGGCGGGGATTTAACGAAGAAAACCCCATTGTTGACGCCTGGCTTAAAGATGGGTCGCGTCTAGCTTCTTTTGGCTATAAGGTATCCCCGGCAGGTCCGGCACTTACCATACGCAAATCGCCTCTGGTGCGTCCGGCCATGCCCCTTTCAAAGTTGGTTGAAAATCTAATGTTTCCCCCTTTGGCCGCTGAGATATTTGTGGAACTGCTTGTAAAAGGACACGCAAACTTTGGGGTATTTGGCCGGACCGACAGTGGAAAAACAACAGTTATACGTGCCTTGGGTGAAGCTTTCGATCCCAATGAGCGGGTGATGATTGGAGAGACTTCTTTTGAACTGAGTTTTCCGCATTTGCCCAACTGCATAAATCTTGTGGAGGTTGGTTTTGGTGACCGGAAGATTATTACTATGGGAGATATAAACAATACTATGCTACGCAGTAATCCGGATAGAGCAATAGCAGGAGAAATCCGTGCTGGGGAAATCGTATCCGCGTCAGAGATTGCAGAAGTAACGTCCGGTGGCTTCATCACAACTTCACATGCTGCTTCGCCAATGGAGGTGCGTTCCCGCGTTCCAAAAATGTTCGCCCGGGGAGGAATGGAACTCAAACGCGAGCATGTTGATGATCAGATTGCAACCATGTTCCACTTCCTAATATTTTGCGACAAGCCCAGCAACGGTATCCGGACTCTTACGGAATTTGTTGAGGTTAAGCCGGGTGGAGTATACGAGCCCATAATTACCCTTGATTATGAAGAATATGCTGCCAGTAAAGGCGAAAACCGCCGCTGGATATATAACAAAGCAATATCAAGTGAAAGACTTTCCCGTTTGGCTTTTCGTGGGGCCAGTATCAAGCCAGAATATGAAGAGGTTACAGAAAAGTACCTATATCCTGAAAAGGGTGGTGCCGAATGAATATTGCATTATTCCTGTGTCTAGCTGCGGCTATATATTTTGCGGTTTCAAAAGATATTCCCAAGCAAGAGACCATTGTTGATTTCTTTCACAAGCTGGGATTGCCGGCGCTTGTATCGGCGGGTTTTTTTATGGCCGGGTCGGTTGCGTTTATGTCCCCGATTGCAGGAGTATTTTTGGCAGGCTTAGGGTGGTTTTTAACAGGCATTATTGAAAATTATATTTCCAATCGAAAGACATGGAAGGTAAGTACGCAGATAAAAGACTTCGTAACTAGCGCCACAAGTCTATATATGGCCAACAATACAACTCCAGAAGTAATAAACGCTGCATCAACCTATTTGGCTGATCCGTTAAGCTTCGAACTTCGGAATATGCTGTTGCAAAGGAATTTAAAAAACATTGGGTTCCCGGCACAGTTTCATAACTTATTTGAGAAATACGAGATACCTGAGTTTGATGCCATCAGCAAAATAATTGGAGCTGGTGAAATGACTGGGGGGTCAAGGTCGATAGCCGGTGGTCTTTCTCGTTTAGGTGATGCGATGCGCAGAAGAGAAAGAATGAGGGCCGAGCAGAAACGCAGTACATTAGAGCCTGCCCTTGGAGCTGGGCTGGCGGTATTAATACTGATTATAGCTGCAATATGCGATGCAACAGCTTTTAGAAGTGTGTTTGCCCAGAGTCCCTTACTAAGAACTGCCCTGTCTGTGGGCGTTGGGATTATCTGCGGGTTGATTGCCCTTATGATTTTATTAATCCGTAAAAAATAAGAAAAGGGAGGGTGCTATGTCTATTATTTTATTCATATTCATATCGATTGCCCTATTGATCTTTTTTTCCACAAGTTCTGCCGAAATGCTGGGATTATCTGCTGCCGAGGTTACTATTGACAATATCCGTTTCAAGGCGATACAACAGTTAAACTCCCAAGGAAGGGCCGCAAAACTGAAAAACCTGAATAAGGATGCTGTTGAATTTCTAAAAAAATCACTACTTGTCTGTATTGGCGGGGGATTATTATTAACATTGCTTATGCTTCAGCCACTGGGGATATATAGCGCTGTCTTTTTCTTGATTGCGCTGGCCTGCGTGGTTATCGTTGCGGAAGCGTCTATAAACCACGAGTACAAAAAATGGCAGTCCGATATGGTTCTCGGGTTGCCCGCACTGGTTGATTTTCTACCGGCTTTCCTGGAGACACCCAGTATAACCACTCGGGAAGCCCTGAGAAACGTAATTCCGTTTCTCTCGGAGCCGTTACGTGGAGAGATGGAACGTTGTGTATCAGCAATAGAACGTACTGGCAAAGCTGCACAGGAGTTGTTAGGCCTCTCATCCCGGGTACGTGATCCCGTGATGGAAGCGGTATGCACAAGGTTGGCAACGACCTGGGATACCACGATAACACCTAATTTATTTCAGGATTTGCGCGAAGAGATGGTAATAGTCCAGGAAATGGCTATCGCAAAATCTATTTCAAAGAAAAAAGGACTGTTTGTCTTAGTAGCCCTGGTAGGTATTACCGGACTGGGAATACTGGCCGGTATTCCGGTCTTCATTAATATATTCAAGTCAGCCAGTGCCGGTTTTGGGGGATAGGGGGGATAGAAATTACTTATCTTCTAATATTATTGGCTCTCTGTATACTAGCCTACACCGATATTAAGCGAGGAATCATTCCCGATAAGGTTATCCTTGGATTATTAGTTCTAACGGTTATTAAAACCCTATACACGGGCCAATGGCAACCAGGATTATACGGGGTTGCAATCGCCAGTATACTGATTCTTCCATATATATTTGGCGGTTTGGGTGCGGGCGATGTGAAATTGTTTATGGTTCTCGGTCTTATAATAGGGCCGGGAATTATTATTTTAATGGCTATTAGTTGGGTATTGGCAAGTTTTGGTTTTATTTTGAATCGTTTGTTTAAAAAGGAGGTTGATAAAATACCGCTGGCTCCATATGTGCTGGCTGGATATCTTTTGTTGGGAGGGGTTTTCATTGTCTTTAAATTTGCTTAAAGAACAGGAAGGTGGGATAAAAGGCGCGATCTGGACATTTGGTTTAATTATAGTCATTATCGCTATCGTGATCTTACTTTACATTTTTGCTCCTGATCTGGCATGGCAGGTTTTATTGAGCCTAGTTAATTTTGTATTAGGCAGTTTTAATATTTAGAAGGGAGAAAACTGATGAGAAAAATGTTTGCCAAAATTAAGAACAGGGTAGACCGATTTTTAAAAGAACAATCTGGTGATTTAGGCGCAGCAGCGTGGATACTGGGTATCATTGTTATCTGCGTAACTGTAGTCCTGGCCATTCGGGCTATTGCCCCGGATACTGCCACCGATCTCTGGAACACAATCTGGAATTGGGTTCAAGATCAATTCAACTTCAGTTAAGAAGGAGTATTTATGTTGGAAAAACTTGCTGCTTTTATAGGCATATTGATGCTATTGATATTCTTTGTCGCTGGCGGGACGGTTGTTATAGGTGGCACCATGAAATTGTTTCAGTTGCAGAGCCAAACACAGATACTGGCAAATATGATGAGTCGTAGCGGGTATTATAATGATGTTTGCGAGGAGTCATTGACTTCGTTTTGTGATAGGTCGCATATCTCCAGAAATGATCTGGAGGTTGAAACGGTTCCCACTGATACCGGCGACATGTCATTTTACGGAGACACGGTAAAAGTGAGAATAAACTATCCGTTCAGGCTTCGTTTATCCGTCGCTGGCATGGAGGAGTTATTTAACTTCGACATGAAGACCGAGGCCGGGGCCACATCCACCTTTATGTCAGGCATTAACTTGGTGCCTTGATGGGTACCAAAGGAAGAGACATAGCTCTTTGGCTTTACTTCGCATTTAGCCTTGGATCAATTATAAAAACCATTTTAGTATATCCCGCTTTTGTTTGTTTATTGGCCCTGGGTTATTTTTATTTATTTGAAAAGCCCAGGGCTATACTATACCGGCAAATGAGATTGTTACCCGTTAATAAATACGTAGCTAAGCTTTTAATCTTCAATAAAATCAAAGGCTGGGATGATGCCTATGAAGTCCATATAAACTTTACAAAGAAACCGCTAAAGGTACAATTGAAAAATATTCAACAGGATATATGTGAAATCATTGGCAGCCGCCCGGGCCTTTATATCTGGGAGAGCCATATTAACCCTATAAAATTTCTGTGGGGTGAAAAATTAGTGATGGTAAAAGAAGGACCGTTTCTACCGAGACCGCCTATGGTTTATAGAAAGTATCCTAAAAACAGGCTCTGCCATGGAGTGGTCCTGGTAAATAAAAATAGAGGAGAGGACTATGCGTAAGAAAATCATTATAGTTGTTCTTTGCCTGTTAGTTGCCGCCATTATGACCGGCCTTATAACCCGTTCTGCTAATAAGAAATATGATCAATATACAAAAACTTCCGCTATTGTCTGTGCCAAGGAATACATTCCGGCTGGTACAATAATTAGGGCAACCATGTTAGAGGATGTATCCGTTCCGGAGTCTATAAAGGGTAAGTTTAAAATAACATCCGATATTAAGGAGATTGAGGGCAAAACCTTGTTAAGTGCCGTAATGCCGGGTAACCCGGTATTCATCAACCAGATTGATCAGAGGCAAAGCAGCTCCGAACTATATCGAAAAATAGGGGTTCAGGTAAATCAGGCCCAGTCGGATCAGGTATTATCGGGCGACAGAGTGGATGTATACCAGGTAATCAATAGTAACAATGAACATATTCCGGGAAGGTTAATAGCAGAAAATATCCGGGTGGTAGCAAGCTACGACCAGTCCGGCAATATCATTGTGCCGGGGAATAGTGATAGGCTTACCAGTGCAAAATCAAAGATTCCCTCAATGGTGGAATTGGAAATATTGCCGGATCAGGCACCTACAATTTCAAGTTGTGCCGCAAGCCGGCAAATATATATTATAAGGAGGTAGACGGGATGCTCCAGTGGGTTAATGAAAAGAAAAAAGAAAAGAAGAAGGTGTTGGTTGCCGCTGAAGAAAGCATTGGTCAGGTGATTGCTGACAGGTTACGGGAAATACCGCCGTATGACGATGAGGATAAATGGTCTTTCGAACTTGCCGGTGATAGTTCTCAACTAATTTCAAATTCCGATATCGATGTAATCATATTATCAAGATTTTTGCCCGGGGACAGCCCGATGGGAACGTTGGATATAATTCGTGACCAGTTTGCCGATGCGCATACTGTACTTCTGGTAGGCCCTAAAAACGCACAAAGCCAGCAGTATATCCAGCAGTCCAAGGCAAAGGGTTTTAGGAATATCGTTTCCGGCAACCTGCCCGGCGATCTGCCGTATACATTGGACTTGGCTTTGCGTTATACCTTGGATGAGGTAATGAAAAGCAGCAGCGAAAAGCAATCAAAAATAAAGCAGGAAAAGGGGTTTGTCGTTGCCGTGGCCGGTGCCAAGGGCGGCATCGGGAAGACCTCCGTATGTGCAGGATTGGCATTGGCAATGTCAGGGGCTACCAATACGGTAGCAATGGACTCGGACTATACCCGTGTGGATTTGACGGCATTTTTCAAAGTCGATCCACAATGCGCCGGGATAGAAGAAATAGATCCGTCAACCGTTACCACCGACGACATTGAACAGCTTCTTGTGCCGGTGAAAAAGACAGAAAAACTGAGATGTTTACCAGGTCCCTCAATAAGGACAGATTGGGACTGGATGAGATGGCCCAGCGATGATGTAGCAAAGGTGCTGGATGCTGTAAGTGAAACCGCACCCCTGGTAATAGTTGATACTCCCAGTAACAATGAATGTAGTTACATTCCGGATATTCTTCGGAATGCCAATATCGTCGTAGTGGTGATCGACCAGAGCATGTTCTCAGCCCAGGATATATTCAGCTACGGGGAATCCCTGGCCGAGAATGGTGTGGAATCGTCCAATGTAAGGGTTGTGGTTAATAAATGGCTCAGTAAGGGCAAGACAGCACAGAACCTTCTTAAGGAGTTTTACCGGGGGCTGGGAGGCTCCGCGCCCCGAGTGGTTCATGTGCCCGCCGATCTGGAGGCATTTATTCTGGGTTCGCACCAGATGAAAATACCGGGACTGGATGATCCGAAGGGGCCGTGGCAAGTGCTTGCTGCTGATATAGCCCGGACTGCAGGTTTTCCATGGAAAGCGGTAGAGAAGAAAAGGGGATTTATACCTTTTTGGAAGCGGTTCGCATCTTAATATATATGTTATGAAGCCTGGGCTTATGTTCAGGCTTTTTTGTATATAGCAATCCCTCTTTTTAAAATTTTATTTTTGAAAAGGGGACTTGTTGAATGAATGCATCACTATCACTATTGAAGCAAAACGAAAACGAAAGACTTGTAAACGAATTCCTGACCTACCTCCGATCAGATAAAGGATGTAGGGCAAGCACTATCCAAATGTACTTCGAGGATCTCAGCCATTTCATAAGCTGTTACCCCGCGCGGGATTTGCTAAAGCTGAAGGAAAAGGATATACGGGAATACAAATATAGCCTGGTAAATAGAAATCTGGCTCCGCGAACCATAAACCGCAAATTAGCGGTGTTGCGGAGCTTTTATAATTATTTTGTGAATATGGAATCGCCGGCAATACCCAACAGCCCTGTCCGGAATATCTTTTCAATCAAGGTGCCCAAAACGGAGCCTGTCGTAATGCACGAAAACCAAGCTGAGACGTTGCTTGATGGAATTTTATTGACTGGTCTTTATGCAATTAGAGATTACGCGATTTTTAGCACTTTCTTATTCACAGGAGTACGAGTTTCTGAACTTATTCATCTTGAGATTCGTGATGTGGATTTTGAAAATCATGAGCTTTTCATTCGTGATGGTAAAGGTGGGAAAGACCGGATAATACCTATGGTACCAAGATTAGAAAACGCATTAAAAATGTATCTACATAATGATGTTGTTTATGTCCCTTATCAGGTCAAGGGCAAAAGAAAAACAAAAACATTAAACCGTCTGGCGAAAAACAAATCGGGCAGAGCCTACTTTGAAAACCACGGAAAATGTGAAAATAATTGGCTATTTATCACAAAGAGCGGCAATTGCTTTACTGAAAAAGGCATTGATTATCTGTTTAAGCAATATACAAAACGTTTTGGAATATATCAAAAAGGGCTTTCTCTTCATGCCTTACGCCGTAGTTGTTTGACTTTTCTATATAAGCAGGGCGTAGATCTATTTTTGTTAAAAGAAATATCCGGTCATGTAAGAATCCAAACCTTGGAGAACTATTTACATATAGATAGAACCAATGTTCAAATCGCCATAAATAAGCATCCCTTGGCCAATAAGGGCATGGATATACAATTGGTCGATCTTGTCAGAGATAATTAAAATATCAGTTAACATGGGAATTAGAATCATTAAGGTTCTAATTCCCACTTTTTATATTAAGATGATTAGTCCCTTTAGTTAAATGATTGATTTGCCGAAGGAGTAGCCGTTAATAAATTGGGTGAATTATTCCACCATGAAGGTTCTAAACGGATACCCTGAGACCAATTAGATTGACCAGGAATAAAAACACCCCAACTA
>Ga0074198_1000083_pt1 | contig 139752 bp, 152 predicted proteins | sample EPASupsiteSAE323_FD_64527 | JGI IMG/M metagenome (GOLD analysis project Ga0074198, IMG submission 64527) | Bioremediated contaminated groundwater from EPA Superfund site, New Mexico - Sample SAE3-23 | ecosystem: Environmental > Aquatic > Deep subsurface > Groundwater > Contaminated ... | reverse complement strand
GGCCAGGGGGGCACCCCCCCCCCGCAGCAACGGAACCCCCCCCCCCCCCCCCCCTGCCCAAAAAAAAGAGGAGGGGGGAGGGGGGGTACCCTCCCCCACCTCAAAAATGAGTAACACCGTTTTTTGCGCAGCCGTGATTGCATCGCTTCGCGTGGAGTTATCATCTGGGCACACCTGCTCGCCTACCTTCTCATGAATGAGTTGGGGGGGGATACCCACCCCTCTTGGTGTGGGAGGGGTAGCTACCCTCCCCCCCTGCCCATGCCACCCCCCTCCCCCCCCAGCTCAGAAAAAAGAGGAGGGGGGTGGGGGGTACCCCCCCTTTGGGTACCGGGCGCTGCTGGACCGGAAATGTAGGGATGTGCCAGGGCGGGCAACCTAAAAGAAGAATATCAAACGCGAACCAATCTTTGGTACACGGAGAATAGCGGCATGGCAGTCGAAGAACCGATCAGCAAAGTCAACCTTGAACGAATAACAAACGGCATCTTTGCCTTCACCATGACCCTTTTGATCCGGAACATCCAGACCCCTCCGGACGGGACGCTCGAAAATACCCTCTCCTTCATCCAGTATATCGATACGACCATCCTTGCAATCATCGACTTCATCGGTGCATTCCTCATCCTCGGCATGTTCTGGCTCTTCTATTTCCAGATGTTCCATCGCATAAAAACCTTCGATTACCGGTTCCTCTACATCCATCTCCTCTCGCTCATGATCGTTGTCTTTGTTCCCTTCTCCCAATCGTTCACCTCGCGGAGTCCCGATTTCCCCATCGCCGACATCATTTTCCAGATAAACTATCTCGCCCTCAGTCTCGTACTCGTCTATGCATGGTATTATGCAACCCGGACCAACCCGTCCCTGCTTGTTCCGGAACTCACGGAACCCGAAGCATCGTTCCTCATGAAAAAGTTCCTTGTCCCCCTCGGGGTTGCGGTGCTGGGAATTGTCATCCTCGCATTCGGGTTCCCGTTCTATGATGTCCTCTATATCCTCCCGTTCATCATTCTTGCCATCTTCTTCCGGCATCCTCCCGCCGTGCCTGAGAAAGCCGCGTGAAGACCGGACCCCTGGTATTGGGGTTGCGAACCTTTTTTTTAAAAAAAACACTCCCGGATTGACCGGATTATTGTTGATTTAATAATGTGTTCAGCCGTTCCTGCACCGCAACCGGTACGCCGGCATACCTGATTTCCCCGGGCAGTCCGCCAAGACCGATTGTTGTCGCATGCCGGATGTACGGGTGGTCCCGGACCGGGATTGCCGCAAAGTCCAGCACGTTCCGGTTCTGGAACAGGAATACCCGCTCGGTCAGTTTCGGTAAGAACGGGACCCGTGTTTTGAGGTCCTTGAGCAGCGCAAGAGCAAATGCATCAGCGGCTAACGGGTCAGCACTTGCGAATACAAGCCCCGGGTCCGGACTCATGACATATGCCCTGCCAAGCCCCCTGGTACCTATCCGGATGCCGAACCGGTCAGGGCCAAAGCTTGCCTGTGCTTTTGTCGCGACAAAGAGGGTCAGGCGCAGCTTATCCCGGATTGCGTCGCTGATCTCCACGATCTTTTCAAAGAACGTACTGGTACCATCATCTCTGGAAATCAGGGTGCTCCCTTTCGCTGACTTGGTAATGAAATTGTTATACGGACCGTTTGCGTGGAACTCCATCCGGCTGTCCTCACGAAGCAATCCAACCATGCACTTGAATCCCAGCGTGGCACCCGCCTGGCTGTGGGTACTGACCCGTGGCAGGCAGATGATGTGATTTGCTCTTCGTGCCCATTCCGCTATGAAAAAGCCGGACTTCCACGATGGGGTGTGGTGGGACTGGTGATGCAGGAACCCCCCTTCCCAACCCTCGTCTTCAAAACTGACAAACCGGGAATCATCCGGGGATCCCATGCCCGAATGGATGTAATTGGCCCGGCTGCTTCCTTTGAGCACGCCCCGCGGGTGGTGCAGAACATGTTCGATCCCGGACTGGTCACCTATCACGACCTTTGCGCCGCGTTCCTCCAGCAGGTCTGCGATAACCCGGATCGCAAGCGGATGCGTAGTAGACGGATACGGGTCGGGAGAGTTCAGGGCGGGCTTGAGGAGGACGGTATCCCCGGCTTTGAGCCACGGGCAGTTGTCCGATGCAGAAAGGAATGTATCGTGGATACAGGCTGCAAGTTCATCCGAAGAAGCATCCGTTCCGATCCCGTTGACGATGACCGGCTTCATATACGGTGTGTATTGAAGCACGCGGATAAAAAAGAAACGACATACCGCAGGACGGGCCTGTGCAGAGATCCTGAAAAACCCCATGGGCCCGTCGTGATTCGAACACGAGATCTTCGCCGTGTGAAGGCGACGTCATAGCCAACTAGACCACGAGCCCGCAATGCATCGACCGGGAATTGAACCCGGGCTATAGGCTTGGAAGGCCTAAGTCATACCACTAGACCATCGATGCAATGATGCTTTACAATTTTGGGGGGGACGAGTATTAATGGTTATCCTCCTTACGCCCGGTCCGGGGCCTCTCCGGCATGCGGGAACTTCGACAGGCGCACCGCTTGAGGATTAAGAACTGTTAGTCCGGCAGGAATAACACACACAAGGGCTCTGCACAGGCAGCAGGTAAAAAATATTCGTGCGGATGGTTAGAATCCGCGAAGTTCGGCCTCGACCTTTTCGAGGTTGGCGATCCGCTTTTCGAGCGCCGGGTGGGTGGAGAGGAGCTCCATGAGGGTATTACCCGAGAGAGCCGGAATGATGAAGAACGCGTTTGCGCCTTCGACTTTTGCCTTTGCTTCGGCCGGCACGACATCCATCCGTCCGCTGATCTTCTTCAATGCCGAGATGAGCGCCCGGGGGTTCCGGGTGATGTAGCCTGCACCACGGTCTGCTGCGAATTCACGGTACCGCGAAAGTGCGAGGATCAAAAGCGTGCTTGCGAGATACACGAGGATCGACGCGATCCAGACGATAATCCATGCTCCGCCATTCTCCCGGTTGTTCCCGCCAAAGAGTGCCGAGAAGAAGAAGCTCTGCATGATCATGGAGGCTATCATGGCAATGAAACTTGCCATCGTCATGGTCAGGATATCGCGGTTCTTGACGTGCGAAAGCTCGTGGGCGAGCACGGCTTCGAGTTCATCTTTTGAAAGCAGCCGCATGATCGAATCGGTGCAGGCAACAACCGCGTGCTTCGGGCTCCTGCCGGTTGCAAATGCATTGGGCACCGGGCTCTGCATGATGGCGATCCTCGGTTTCGGGAGGTCTGCTTCCGCACAGAGCTTCTCGACGGTACGGTGGAGCTCGGGATATTCGTCTTCTTCGACGATCCGTGCCCCTGTTGACCAGAGAACCAGTTTATCCGAGAAGAAGTACTGGACAAGTCCCATGCCAACAGCCAGTACGACTATCAGCCAGACATTTCCGAAGAACGCCCAGAGTATCGTCATGAACACGAGGTAGAGCAGGAAGAGCAAAAACCCCGTAAATAATACCCGGGCTGTTAGACCCCAGTCACGTTTCCATTCCATAGTTGGTACATGTTTGCATGTGGCGCTCATAAATCATTCGACAATTGCAAACGAATGCACGTAACCGTCGGAAAAGCGGATGGAATATCCTCCCAAGTGTCTGGGGGGAAAACCACTGGTGCGGATCCGGATTCCCGGATCAATACAGAAACTATTTTTCAGCCAACATCCGACTGGTACGTATGAGCGAAGTCGATCCCGATGCACTGGCTGACGTGGCATATGGCATCTTTGAGCACCTCCTGAACCGGGGACTCCAGGATCAGGGCAGGTACCTCTACGCACTTGTTGAAGGTGGTATTGACTTCAGCGCAGATCTCCGCACGATCTTTGCGAAGTTTACAGAAGAATATCCCCAGCTGGCAGAAGCGATGCTTTCCCGGTTCGGCAGCATTGAGACAATCTACGGGACGCTCTGTGCAGGAGAAGGCGTGGTCCCGTCAAAGACAACCCAGATGTACTGGATTGTGCAGGACGCTCCCGGCAGCGCACCGGAAGCAACCGAAGATGAGGATGCCGGCAAGTGGCTGATCTTCCAGGAGCCGGATCTTGTGGATGCTTCATGGAAGAAAGTGCGGGATGCAACGGTGGCACTCGAACTTGGTATATCGGCAAAAGTGAGTACGGCAAAACCCAACCCGGATTCCCGGGACAGCCGCAAGGTGATCTATGTCTATACAAAAGACTGGGCCGATGAACCGGATGTGATGCGGGTCCGGGAGAAACTCCGTGAACTCGGGTTTGTGGACCGGATCGGGTACAAGCGCAATATCGAGACGTTTGCCGGAGAATATGCAAAGAAAGGCAAGCGGGTTACGTATTATTCGGCGTGATCCGGCACTTCTTTTTTTCTTTTTGTAAAAAACCCACTATCGGACAGGATCCGGTCAGGTGTTTGTAAATGTGCCATAACCGGTGCGATATGGGTTAAAAATCCGGCAGCACAAAACCTGCGGGATGAACAATGAAGAGAAAAGAACCAGAAAAACGTATTTATTTTTTATAATTACGCTTTTCTTTCCTTGTTCTTGGGGCGCAGGTTCTGGTAACCGCATTTGCGGCAGCTGGTTGCCCGGATTGCATTGCGTGCATTACAATGCATGCATATTTTCACATTGAGTAAACGTGCTTCGGCTTCTGGAAATTTTGCCATCAATAAACACTCCTGTCTGCCCTTATAACAAAGCTGTGTACCTTCTTAACCGTTTGTATCAGGAGGCCTGCCGGTGCTCCCTGACAAACCAGTCCCGGAAGGCGGTCAGGGCCCGTGCACGGTGAGAGATCATACTTTTCCTCTCAAGCGATAGTTCGGCAAGAGTCGATCCTTCCCACTCGAAGATCGGGTCGTAGCCAAATCCGAGCTGTCCCCGGGGTTCTGATGTGACCCTGCCGTGAATTATGCCGGAGAAGACATGAATGCCGTTTGCATCGGCAAATGCAATGGCGGTTGTGAAATGAGCGTCCCGTCCGGCTGTTCCTTCCATCAGTTTCAGGATGCCGGGAGTGCCGATGGTATCGAGCACGTACGCGGCATAGGGTCCGGGAAAGCCATTAAGCGCATCAATGGAGAACCCGGTATCGTCAACGATCAGGGGGGTTTTGAGAATATCGTAGGCATACTGTGCTTTGCCCCGCGCGATTTCCTCAACGGATTCCGAGCGGCGTTCCGGCACATCGAGGGCTACGTGTGCCACTTCGAGAGCCCCATTGAAAAATGCTGCAACTTCTTTTGCCTTGTTGGCATTGCTGGTAACCATGGTCAGTTTCAAAGGTATCTCCCCCTCAGTTCAATTTCGTGTTCCCGTTCGAGAACCTCGTTTGCCCCGTCAAACGTTTCTGTATACCCCTGTCCGAATGCTGCCTTGAGGGCTGTTGCACGGTCCGGGGCGGTGCTTTCCAGAGTCTGGAAAAGAACGTGGATGTCAACACCCCGCTGTTCGATCTCGGGGGTTACCTGCGCAAGCCCGAAATCGATCAGGACACACCTGCCATCATGGCTCCGGATGATCATATTACTTGTCGTGAGATCTCCATGCATGATTCCTGCGGTATGCAGCCTGCCGATCATCCGGCCTGCCTCCCGGAGGTTTGGTCCGGTCAGGTCCTGCGTGAGCAGCGGGCCTTCGATTTGTTCCATCACGATGGTATCTGCAGTGATATCGCTCATAATCGGGGTTGGAACCCCGCCTTTGCGGGCAAGGTGGATAAGCCGGGCTTCGGCCCTAGTTCTTTCCGCGATCAGTTTCCTGTCAAGTGCGGGAACCCGGTAACATTTGGAGACCCTGCGTTTTTCTGCGTTTCCGTCACGGAATGTGATGATTGCCTCAGCCCCTCTCCGGGATGAGTTATTGCCGGTAAGTCCCTTCGGGAGGGATGCCGGTGCATCACGTTTCCACGTCACTTCAACTTCGTCCGATCGGAATGAGGGATTGACCCGCGAGGATTCAACCGGAAGTACGGCTCCGCTCTCAAGCATGAGTTTACCGGTATAGGCGATCATAGCCCCGTTGTCACCGAGGTATTTGCGTTCCGGCACAAAGAATTCTGCACCGCGCTCCTCGCACATTGTCCGGAGCATCTCCTGGAGGCGCATGTTGGCCCCGACTCCTCCAACAAGAAGGACTTCGCGCTTTCCGGCAAGCGAGAGCGCCCGTTCGGTCACTTCCACGCACATTGCAAAAGCCGTTTCCTGGAGGCTGTAGCATACATCCGCAAGTGGTGCTTTTGCGTCCTTTGCTGCTGAGACAAGACCTGAGAATGCAAGATCCATTCCTTTGACGGTATAAGGAAGCTCGATGTAACTGCCCTCTTTTGCCGCGCTTTCTATGAGCGGACCCCCGGGATGGGGGAAATTTTTGGAACGGGCGAACTTGTCGAGAGCGTTTCCTATACCAATATCGAGGGTCTCACCAAAGATCCGGTACCGGCCATTCAGGTACCCGATCACCTGCGTGTTTGCACCGCTGGCATACAGGACGATGGGGTCGCGGCAACCTGTTGAAAAACACCCAATCTCGACATGGGCGACACAATGGTTGACCCCGATTAAGGGTACATCGAGTGCAAGGGCAAGCGAACGGGCGGCTGTTGCGACGGTCCTGAGGCAGGGACCAAGTCCCGGTCCCTGTGAAAATGCAACCCCGGTAATCGTTCCCGGGTTTTTGAGAACCGAGCCGATCAGCTCTTTCATGACCAATGCATGGTGCTGTGCTGCTTCCCTGGGGTGGATGCCCCCCTGGGCCGGACTGTAGGGCCGGGATGCAAGGGTAATAAGATCGCGATCAAAAATAGCGGCACTGAGGTTCCACGCGGTTCCCTCAATCCCGAGTATCTGCCCAAAATCAGGCATTGAATCTTATTTTCTGAATTCTGTATATCCGCATTTCCCGCAGGTAACCCGGTCCTTGTGGTCTGCCATCATGACACCGGGTCCGCAGCGCGGACAGTATTTCTTGGCCGTTGTGACCGTTGCGCCCTCAACTTTGAAGTATGCGCCCCTCTTGGGGCTTTTCGCTGCTTCTTTCTTCTTTGCTGCCATCCTTATGCCGCTCCTTCTTCCTTGGGTTTGGGCATGCCGCGGGCTGCAAGGTGCGGGCGTTCGGTTTTGTTCCTGCTCTCTTCGCTGTCATAGATGCGTGCGGAACCGGTAATCTCCATTTTGCCAAAGCTGCTGTTTAAGGTATCAAGAGTTACCTGGTTTTCCTTAATGTTGAGCAGGGCGCAGAGCTTGCCGATAATCTGCATGCGGGAGGGGGTTGCACCTTCGTATTTGAGGGTAAACTGAACCTCTCTTCTGGATAAAAGTTCATTTCTTTTATCGCTCTCGATCTGAAAGTCCATCGATATCCTGTAATTATTGGGAATCAGGTTATTTAAAACATCACTCTTTCAGGAGACACGATCCCTTCACCTGAAATGGTGTTGAAAAAAGGAACTTATCCGGAACGGACGAAATGAGCGAGGAATCTTTGCGCGGTTTCCTTTGCTTCGCGATTAACAACCCGCAGAACAACTCCCTCATTCGGCTGTCCGTAGAGAATAATGGAGCCTTCCGGAGCAGCGATCACGAGCGGGATTACTGCGAGATCCTCTTCGCCATCCACGAATATTGTTGTGGGGGTGTTGAGGATAGCTTCTTCAAGCGCGCGGACCAGGTCATCGGTTATGGATCCGGCGGGATTTTTTACCCGCAGGCAGTTGACCGGCAGTTCAGGCATCCGGCTGCATGGGGATCGCATCGTAAACCCATCGACAACGGTAATGGCCGGTACAATCCCGGCTTTCTGGAGATTGTGAGTGACCACGTCCCCGACCGCGTAAATGGTTTTTCCTGCAATGAGTGACCTGATATCGTCAATGCTTGAATGGAGTTCCCCAAACGGCTCCTGGAAGAGCTTGCGGTGCTCTTCTTTGAGCGTAAGCATCAGCGGACCTTCAGTGCGTAGCGTCCCGGGAGTTTGATGTTCATCCGTTTTGCAACTTCTGAATGCTCCGGGTCAATGATGACGAGGTAACCCGACCAGTCCTCGCTTAAGTTGGACGTACCGCAGATAACACAGGCTTCACCGTCAACAACACGGTGACATTCGCGGCAGACCTTTCCCTGTTTTTTCTTATTCGCCGGCGGCATGCTCCTTCCTCTTGCTCTTTGCCTTCTCGGGTGCCACTTTTCCTGCACCGCCTTCGGCCTTCTCTTTCTCCATATTCATATCCTCTTCAAGCCAGAGTGCTGTCCCGAGGCCAGCCTGTCGCATGGTCAGGCCGATCTTGCTGTCACGGGGTTCACGCTCGTTTAAGGAAAGCGTTACAACACGGACCCTGACTACGTCTCCAACACCAATGAATCGTTTGGACTCCTGGCATATGAGCCGGGAGTTCTTTTCATCGTAGTTGATATATTCGTCAGAGATTTGGCTTACGTGCAGCATCGCATCAATGGGTCCAAGACTTACGAATGCACCGAAACTGGTTGTTTCTACAACAAGACCTTCGATGACTTCCTGGAGGGCAAGCCGAAGCACCATTGCTTCGAATTTCACATCATAATAGACGCCGCCGTCACCCGGAACGAGTTCGCCTTCTCCGACTTCGTTCACTTTCGTGACACAGATGAATATCCCGATTTCCTTGTCGATGCTTCCTTCGAGCTGCTCCTGCAGTACTTCAAGAATCACCTTTTCGAGTTTTTCGCCCAGACGCTGGGGCGGCACGCGCACCTTGTCCTCAAGCATCAGTTTATGATACATTTTCTACCTCCGCAATATCTCCAGTTTTTTTTGTTTTCGCATTGATATTACACTTATACCCTGTTCGAACAACGCATCCCTGACACGCCGGTCGTTGGTTACCACCATGCACCGGGTCTTTGTGGCATAGTCGATCACCTGGTCATCCACCGTGCCGGTTCTTTCCCCTGCATCATCTGCAAGGGTGCACTTTTCTCCGAGTGCAAGGCCGAACCGGGCCGCAGCCCCGTCACGGCCTTTTGCCCGGGTGAGTCCGGTGAGTTCATCAATGATTGCCGGGAGAACCACGGGGTCAAATGCCCCGAGGAGTTCCCGGAGTTCATCGAAGAGATCGATCTGGAACTGCACCGGCATCATGAGTGCGTTGGCGTCCAGCAGAACCTTCACTCGATCAGGACGCCCATCCCGATTAACCGCCAGCGTGCTCCCACCTGCCGGCTGATAGCGATCCTCGAATCCAGTTCTGCACAGACGGGCCGCTTCAGCTGAATATCAACGGTATCCTTTTTCGTGTTCGTGACGACCCCGACGGTAACTGCAGTACCGACCGAAAGCATCAGGGGTTCGGAATGTTTCAGGGGCTCGATAACAAGTTCGCTCGTTGCCCCAACCACACGCTCCATGAGGGTAACCCGGCACCGGAGCTTGTCCCATACCTGGGGAAGCTTGCCCTTGTGTCCCAGTACCTGGCCGGCAAGTGCATCGCTCTTGGTAAGCGCCGGATCTAGTTTGGTGCCAATTCCTAGCAGACCGCCGGGAGTTGCCTCGGCAACATCCTTAGACCCTGCATTGATTGACGTAACCGTTGTGGTAATAGGAACCCATTTGATCCTGTTTTCTACCTGTGTCTGCATACCCGGGCGGATCTCAATTTCGTCGTTTTCGTGGAGGATGCCCCGAATAAGAGACCCTCCAACGACACCCCCCCGCACGTCTTTCCAGTTGCAGCCTGGTTTGTTCACATCGAATGAACGGGCTATCAGCATAAGCGGCTCTGCATTCGGATCCCGTACCGGCTCCGGGATGATCTGGTCAAGGGCTTCGATGAGCGCTCCCAGGTTGATTCCTTTTTGGGATGAAACCGGGATAATCGGTGCATTTTCAGCGATCGTCCCTTTCACAAATGCCTTAATTTCGTGGTAGTTGTCGACGGCCTCTTTCTGGCTGACGACATCGATCTTGCTCTGAACGATGACGATCTTTTTAATGCCGACAAGTTCGAGCGCCATCAGGTGCTCTTTTGTCTGCGGTTGCGGACATTTTTCGCTTGCCGCAATGACCAGCATCGCCCCGTCCATCAGTGCAGAACCGGAAAGCATGGTTGCCATGAGGGTTTCATGCCCCGGGGCATCCACAAAAGAAATCGAGCGGAACGCTTTACCACTCCCGCCACATCCCGGGCATTCAGGATGGGTTGAATAGGCAAGATTGCCTTCACAGCCTTCGCAGCGGTAAAATGTTGCGTCAGCATAACCAAGCCGGATGGAGATGCCCCTCTTCACCTCCTCACTGTGCCGGTCGGTCCACGCCCCAGTGAGCGCGTTGACAAGTGTGGTTTTTCCATGATCCACATGGCCCACAACTCCGATATTGACACTGGGAACTGTTACATCGTGCAAATAAAATCGAACCTCCTTATTCTATTTATAATGGTCATACTTATACATAACCAGAGAGGGCTCCGGCAGGAAAAATTGTTCTGCCGACCGTTTTGAAACTTCTTTTTTTTTAAGATCGCACCGCGCTTTTTTCAAATTTCAGATTTTGACCTATGCGGGGTATCTCAAACGCTTCACACCGTGTCCATGTGCGGGGACGTCTCTCCCTCGAGCGGATTGTTGGTATAGAAACTGATAGCAAAAAGAACGTAAGGATTTGGGCGGGATGTCATCCCCCCCCTTCACAGCTCTGGTCGATATTCTTCAATGCTTCCTGCAGGCCGCTTCCTGCAGCATACTCGCGTTCCTGTTCGATGATCTTCCTTGCATCTTCCGTGATATGCGTAATCTTCTTTTCAGAAACCGATGCCGGGATCAAATGGTCGATACGGTACAGGAGATGCGTACTGTCGAGTTCGGCAAATACCGCATTTCTGACCTGCTCGACACGAAGAACTGTCCCGGTTGTACCGGTTCGCGGGTACCGTACCCGCATGCCGAGGGCGAGCTCTTCTGCTAACATACCTGAGCATACTACTCAGGAAAAGATAAATGTATTATGTCCTGTGATTTTCTTATATCATCATTTTTTTGAGGAGTTCCACAACCTCCCGTGTTGGCCGGTGAGGTTGTTGCTGGCTGTCAGATACACATGAAGAACCCAGTAATCCTGAGAATATCATGGATATGGCCTCTTCATGGGAGGGTCCGTAACCACCTTCGAGAATACAGGCAAGAGGATGATCCGTTGTTTCCCTAAGAAGCGCGGTAAGTGTGCAGAAATCCTCAGGAAGCAGCATCATTCCGCTCTTAGGATCATCGGAGAGGGCATCCTGGCCGGCTGATACGATCACAAGATCCGGCCGGAACTGGTTAAGGGCAGGAATGAATACTTCCTCAAAAACGAGATGGTAATCTGCGATATTTGATCCCTGCCTCAATGGTGCATTGATATTGAATCCCTTCCCTTTGCCGGTTCCAATCTCATCTATCCACCCGGTATGAGGGAAGATATTGCCCTGGTGGATTGAACAATAAAGCACCCGGTCGTTATTATAGAAAATTTTCTGGGTTCCGTTCCCATGGTGCAGATCCCAGTCAATGATTGCAACCTTGCTTACCCGGTCGAGTGCAGCCGATGCAGCAATTGCTGCATTATTGAAAAGACAGAATCCCATTGCGCAATCTGGTTCAGCGTGGTGCCCGGGAGGCCGGATGAGAGCAAAACAATGTTCACCATCAAGTGCCTGATGGGCTGCCTGTATGGCTGCCCCGACAGCATAGGATGCCACTTCAAACGATGCTCCGGTGATATAGGTATTGGGATCGATAAAATGCTGGCCTCCGAGTGTTGACAGGTCCCGGATCATGCGTATGTGGGAGTGTGTGTGAACTCTCAGGAGATCGTCTTCAGATGCACGTGTCGGCTCAATAATACGGATCTGTCCCGGGATACCCCGGCAAACGGCTTCAAGTCGGGCACTGCTTTCATCATGTGCCTCAAGATCGTGCCGGGAAAATATATCCCCGGTTATTGCAGAGCATCGTGCCATGGTAACCGTATCAGTACTATACGATCGGTCAGGTTAAAGGGTTTCGAGAAAAGGTTGATTTATCAGATGGTGAGTCCCTGCATCACCGCATCTTCTGAAACCTCGAATTGTTTCCCGGATCCGACTATTGTATACTTTCCTGTTGTTTTAACATCATATGTGTTTCCGATCGTTGAATAAGGGACAATAAACTCCCCGTTGATACTTGCCTGGCGGTAGATGAAATTACGGCCTGTATTTGTGACAACCGGTACTTCGATAATTCCGTCTCCCTTGATATGGGCACCTTTGACATATTCAAAGGTTTTCACATATTTTACATTGTAAGTACTGCTGCTGCTGAAGATATTGTTCGGGGATTCATGGACAAGCCGGTAATGCCTAAGGGCAGGAACCTGATCAATCGGCATAACCATGGATGGGCTTAGTGCTTCTGCATGATATCCGGTCGGTGCTTTCAGGGTATACTGGTCAGCTTTTTGTTTCGCGGCAGTAGCATTCATGGGTTCGGCATAGGTTATAACCGGAAGGGAAACCTGATAGATCTCTGGATCTGCGTATTCGACATAGTAAACGGTGGTTGGATCGGTCATTGAGCCATCAAAGTTGTGAAGACGGGAGACTGTCGTTAGGTAGTATTGCTGGTTGTTGAGCTGGACGGATTCCAGAGAGCCGGAGTTTTCCTGTGACGGGGTAAACATGGTTTCCATAAATGGGCTCGTAGATAGCGTTGCATTTGCCCACGTTGCCATGGCCCAGAATTTACCAGTATCCATTTCGATATCAGTTATCACGTAACGGGTACCGAGATGATCGAGAATATTGTTTGCAGTGTCTTCAGAAGTTGAAGTGAAATAGGCTGCGGATCCGATATCGCCGGCAACTCCCTGCTGGAATGGATTTGCGTTTGGAATCCGTTTTGCGATATACGTAATCATATGTCCATAATCCCACCATGACATGACCCCATAGGATTCCGCGGGATATGTGAAAGTATCCTTGTTATAAATGGTATCATAGTTTACCCCAGTAGATGGTGTATTGTTGCTCATCCAGTCGAGAGACTCTTTCCAGTCCTCATTCATGCGGAATCCGCTGCTTGTTGCACTGTCATAGCTGAGTGATACGGAGTTGTAAACAAAGAGGATACTGAGTATCCCTATAAGAATGACTGCAATGATGGCAGGGATATTGGTATTCCCTGCTTCAGAGTGCCCGCCCTTTGTTGTCTTTTTATGTTTTTTAGATCGGGGAGAATCATCCGAAGTGGGGGATATGCCGCCTTCTTTTATCGAGGATGTGTGGGAAAATACCCGACATAGATCTTTCCACCCCAGTTTACAGGTAAAACTGACACATACGGCCGAGAGGAGGGCGACGTTAATGGCAAGATAATATTCGTACCGGATGTGCTGCCATGTTGAAAAAAGGATAATAATGGACCAGACCAGCGCAAATACCTGTTCGGGATATTCCTCACGGATATTGTTATATATCATGACCAGAACCCCTCCAATCATGAGGAGGAGCCCGTAATTGAAGGTGATCCAAGCATTTTCAAGTGACCATCCGCGTGCTTCCTGGACTGTATTGGTTACTGCAGCCTGTCCAAAAAACGCAAAGAAGTCGGTTACGAGAAGGTTGAATATCTGCGGAGCTGCAACAAAGAGAACGATGGATGCTGCAATGCCGGTTCCCAGAAGTGCACCCGGGTAGTAATACCAGGGTTTGTTTTTAAGATATAATGCCATCAGGAAGAGAAAGACCGTTCCAACTATCAGACCTATGTATGCATAGACATGTCCTATTGTATATGCCGACAGGTCAATGCCCTGGTTTTTAAACCCAAATAAAAGAAGGCCGAGTGTGGCGATTGCAAATATCGTGATATTTGCTATAAGGAGATATTCCGATGACCGGTTGCGGTGAACATCATAAATAAACTGGACAATCGTAAAGATTCCAACGATCATGGCAAAGAGGATCATCGTCGGCATTGTAAAAAGCCCTAAAAGATAGGTGATGCCGGCAAGAGCTGACAACAAAATTGTTTTTTTGTAAGTATCAATATTTTTTAAATCGATTTTCCGGTTTTTCTCTGAAAGAAGGATATACATATAGATAAGACAGAAGATGGTGGAAAACAGGACTTCTGCGATGTGGTGATCGATATACCCATAGAATGACCGGTAAAAAAACTGACCGGAGACGATCGCTGTAAAACCCGAAGCAAGAAGGCCGGTTTTATAATCTCCGCAGGTTTTCCCAACGAAGTACATGATGATAACGGTCAGCATGCCCATCAGGGGCCCGATTAGGAGACCCACTCCGATGATTTCCGGGCGGGTGACTGCACCGGTGAGGAGGCAGCCAACAGCGATGATAGTCGGGAACAGGGGGCCCCAGTAAATATTTGATCCTGTCGGATACAGGGTCATAGGGTCAAACCATGCATAATTCGGGAAATTTGCAAGGATCTGCTCTGTCTGCCGGAGATTGTAGAGTGGATCGTCGCTTGCTACCATCAGGAGAATATCAGTATTTCCCATGAGCAGCATCGGGAGAATACGGAGCCAGAGTGCGAAAAGTGAAAAAAAAGCAATCAGGCCAATAACGACGTATAATTGTCGGGTTTTACTGTCAAAAAGTACCATGAAATCAACCTTACGTGAGATCACGTTTTTAAATTTTGATCATTAATAAATTTGGTTACCTGCATTGGGTAACCCTCTTTAAAATCTCTTCAAATTGTCGGGCTTTTTCTTTCCAGCTGTAATTTTCTAGATTTATTGAAAATGTTGGTTTATCTGCAATAAGAGTTTTTATATGTCTGATATATTCGTCCCGACTACGATAGACAAAGAGATTAGGACCACCGATCTTTGCCACATCCGGAATCGGGCGCATCACAATGGGTTTTCCACATGCAGAATATTCGAAGAATTTGTTGGGAAGGGCAATATCCCCCCATTGTGGTGGAGAAAGGGGAATTGTGCAGGCATCCATGCAGGCAATATACCCGGGAAGTTCATGGTATGGTTTTGTACCGGTGAAGATCACGTGGTTTGAGAGATTCAGGTCAATGACGAGTTTTTGTAATTCAGCATGGTAATCAGTAAACAAAGATCCCCCGACTATCAATAGTTTGGTTGTCGGATGAAACCGGATCAGATCGGGAAGTGCCCGGATCATCTCATCAATGGCATACCACCGTTCAACGCTTCCGGAAAATCCGATTACAAAATCATCCTCACGGATCCCGAGTTCTTTTCTCATGGGGTTCCCATCCATTGGTTGGAAAATATCTGTGTCTACCCCGTTTGTAATCAGATTTGCAGAAAAGCCCAATCCCCTGAGTTTTTCAACAAGTGATGGCGAAACGGTTGTGATCATATCACTTTGGGTAAGATTTTTGCGGGTAATTGACCACACACTGCTTCGTACGAGATGCTGGAGAGCTGAATTTTTAAAATAAGCTGCGGCAGAATCCGGGAACCAGTCTTTAAGATCGAAGATAACCGGAACATTATACTTTTTTGCTGCACTGATAACCGCAGTCCCGGCAAGTACATGAGCCGCAACAACCACTTCGATTTCCCGATCGCGGATGATCTTCCTGAAAATATGATAGTGATAGGGTGTGTTGAGGGTATAATGCAACAGAGGCGTTTTAAAAGGAAACTGGGTGGCTTCCTCAACGATGAGTCGAGTTGGACGTGTCACCCCCCGGCTGACATGGAAATGGGCAACATGGACTTCGTGCTTTTTTGCCAGTTCCTCAAAGATATAGTGGTGTCTTGAAGGGATTGGGTGGTGAATGTAATCTTGTGTGGAGACGAGGAGAATTTTCATGTGTCACCAATGATCCAATTTGTATTATTGTTTAACCGGATTCCCAACCAGTGTTTTTGGAAGATCCTTGATTTTTGCCGGTGAACCAACGGCAAGCATGTAATCCGGTACATCTCGTGTGACAACCGCCCCTGCGGCAACGAGGGAGCCTTCACCTATACAGATTCCCGGAAGAATCGTGGCATTGGCACCTATAGCGGCCCCATCTTTTATGCAGGGACCAATGAGTCCTCCAATCCCGGATGGAGGGTAACGGTCATTTGTGAGAACCGCATTTGGTCCGATAAACACGCGGTTTCCAACCTTGGTGTCCGTTGGGATATACACCATACTTTGCAGGTTGACATGGTTTCCAACCGTTGTATTGCCCTCAATTACTGTTGCTGTTCCAATAGCAACATGATTGCCGATCCTGGTTTTTTCACGGATTATGACGTTATGACCACTCCGGAACTGATCTCCGATTGTGACATCGCAATATATTATTGTCCCTGACCTGATGATGGCATCTTTTCCAATGGTTGTTCCGGGAAAATTCGTTTTACCGATTTTATCACGGGATGGGAATCCGAGAGTCACTGGTTCGAATATTTGGGCATTCGGACCAACCTTGTTATTTCCATATTCAATCATTCGACCGTCACGCTCTTAGCAAGATTTCTTGGTTTATCGATATCGCGATCAAGGGCAACAGCGGTATAATAAGCGAGCAGCTGAAGTACTACCAGACTCGTAAGAACCTGAATAATCGGGCTGGTTTTTGGGAGTGGTATGAACCGGTCGACAATATCTGCCAATTCAGAATCCCCATCTGTTCCAATAGCAATTACCGGGGCTCCCCTTGCTTTCATTTCTTTGATATTGGAGATCATTACATCGTATGTGTTTCCAGGAGTACAGATTGCGATGACCGGTGTTTTTGGGGAGAGGAGAGCGAATGGGCCGTGTTTGAGCTCCCCCGCAGCATATCCTTCAGCATGGATGTATGAAATCTCCTTCATTTTCAATGCACCTTCAAGGGATACCGGATAAAACGGGCCCCGGCCGACATAGAAAATACTCTGTGCCTCTTTGCACACGTCGACCGCATAGGTAAGATCCATGAGGAGCACTTCTTCGATGGCTTTATGGGCCTGCAGAAGTTGTTTTTCGTATTTTCCCTCACAAAGATAGTTAATAATCTTCAGTAGTACTGCAAGTTGGGCAACAAATGATTTGGTTGCTGCAACACTGATCTCGGGTCCTGCCCGCATGAACAGCGTTGCATCTGCAACTCTGCTTACCGAACTTCCCAGAATATTCGTAATCGCAAGAGTTTTACAATTATGCGATTTTGCCTGACGGAGTGCCATAAGAGTGTCTGCGGTTTCCCCAGATTGGGTGATCCCGATGACCAGGCCATCTATTGGTGGGGGATAATACCGGAATTCGGAAGCGAATTCAAGGCGTACTGGGATAGAACAGTGATCTTCGAAAAGGTACTTGAAAATAAGACCGGCGTGATACGATGAGCCGCAGGCAACAATCGTGATTGAGGCAGGATTATGGAGGATATACGGCAGAGTATCCGGGTTTATTGATCGTATGGTATTGAAAAACGACTGTGGCTGTTCGTAAATTTCCTTGAGCATATAATGAGAAAAACCTCCCTTTTTCACATCATCAACAGACCAGTCAATGAGTTCGATCGGACGAGTTACTGTGACACCATTGTGAAGGATAGTCACGTTATCCTCCCGAAGATCGACTATATCTCCATCCTCTAAAAAAATCGCCCGCTCTGTATATTCAAGGATCGGCGTCATGTCTGATGCAGCAAAATTCTCACGATCTCCAATCCCGATGACAAGAGGACTCGCCTGTCGTGCAGCAATTATTCGTTCCTCTCCCAAAGAAATAACAAGGATTGCATAGGAACCCTTAAGTTTCGGAGTAATTTCCATCACAGCAGCAAGAAGATCTTGTTTTTCAGCATATGCTTCTTCGATGAGATGAACTACAACTTCGGTATCGGTTTCTGATAGGAATGTATGTCCCCGTCCGATAAGTTGTTTTTTCAACTCGGAGTAATTTTCGATAATGCCGTTATGGACTACGGCTATAGTACCAGTACAGTCAAGATGGGGATGAGCATTGATGTCATTGGGTATTCCATGGGTTGCCCATCGCGTGTGACCGATGCCGACTGTTCCTTTGAGTTCATTGCTGGAACCTGTATGTTCCGATATCCTTCCCTGGTGCTTAATGATAGTGAGACTGCTCCCGAGTGCCGCAATCCCAAATGAATCATATCCGCGGTATTCGAGTTTTTTCAATCCTTCAATGATAAGGGGTGCGGCCTCTCTTTTTCCAATATACCCTACGATTCCGCACACGCTAGATCACCAGGGAATCGTCAGGAATAATTCTGGATATTACTCCGCCTCTCCCTTCAAGCCGGGTATTATTCCCGATTAAACAGTGTTTGAATATGGTAAACGGACCACTTTCTACTGTGTCTCCAAGTACTCCGCCAAATTCCGACTTAATTGGAGATTTTTCGATCTCCAGGATACCAGATCCGGGGTTGAATGTTGTATGGTCAGCCAATATGCAGCGTTCCCCGATTACTGCATCCGTGATATGCGAGTGGGATCCTATTGTTGTATCATCCATTAACAGGACATTACCAATACAGGTTAAGGGATCAATCATAACACGTGATCCAATGCTTGTGTTGGGAAGGATACAACAGTTCGGACCGATCGTACAATCGTTCCCGATCACAACCGGGCCTTTTATCACGGTATTTGGTCCGATTATGGTACCTTTGCCAATCCTGACATTTCCCTGGATAATTGTCTGCCGACTTGTATTGCCTTCATGATCTGGGGAGATATTTTCAAGAAGCCTTTGGTTCATTTTAAGCAAATCCCAGGGAAAGATTGCATCCTGCCAGTCATCTGCAGGTATTGCCCGTATCCGGGCGCCTTGCGCAATCATTGACGAAATCGTATCGGTTATATCATTTCCCTGAATCTGATGAAAGAAATCCCGTTTCAGAGAATAAACCCCGGTACTTACCATCAGACTCTGGGAATGCTCAGGTTTTTCGATAATGTGGCTGACGAGCCCGTCTTTTAAGAATACTACCCCGAAATTTGATGGGTGGGGGTGCTCCTTGACGAGCATAGCATTGGGAACATCTTTAATTCTCCCTATCGATTGTGGGTCGATATAATTGTCCCCTGGTAACACGAGAAAATCTTCGTGGATTTTTGATTCGGCACATTTAAGGGCATGAGCTGTTCCCAGTTGTTTATCCTGCACAACAACATCAATAGGAACTTCGAGCTGGTTGAGGAATCTGGTTACCTGCTCTTTACGGTATCCCACAACAACAACAATATCCCTGATACCGTTTTTCACAAGAGCTTCAATCACATATTCGATGATCGGGTGGTTTGCCACCGGAATCATTGCTTTTGGCCGACTCCTTGTTAATGGCCTGACTCGTTTACCCTCTCCAGCTGCGAGAATGACTGCCTGCATAACTTAACCCCTTGCTTATCGGATTACTGACTCGTCTCCAATACATCCTTCTATTGTAGAATGTGGTGCAAACCGGGAATTACTTCCAATTTTGGTCCCGACATTGATGGAACAGTTGATTCCAAACTGGACGCCATCACCGATAATTGCTCCGAACTTTTTTCTTCGCGTGTCCTGTCCGCACACTTTCACACATAAATGATCATGGCGAAGATTTGCGATTTTTGTCCCGGCACCAAAATTACAATCAGATCCTATAACCGAATCTCCGACATAGTTGAAATGGGGTATTTTTGTCCCCGCCATGATAATTGAATTTTTAAGTTCGCTACAATGGCCAATATGACAATTATCGCCGATACTGGTAGATCCCCGAATGTATGTATGAGGGCCAATTCTACAGTTTTTCCCGATTATGCAGGGACCCTCAATATAAGTTCCTGATTTGATTACGCTGCCTTCCCCGATCTGGACCTCGCCTTGGATAGTGACCCCGTTTTCTATAGATCCCGAATTTTTAGTTTTGGAATTCATCATAAGGTTTGCATTTGCGTCCAGCATATCCCATGGGTGACCGACATCCATCCAGAAGGTCAACTGGTATGCCGATAATTCTTTTTTAATAATATAATTGTTGAGGGCATCGGTCAGTTCCAGTTCTCCCCTTGGCGAAGGGTGTACGTGGTCAATGAAATCAAAGATTTCCGGTGAAAAATGATATGCACCTGCGTTGATGAGATTCGATTTGGGTGTTTTTGATTTTTCTTCAAGGGAGGTTACAATTCCTCTCTCAACAAGGACAACACCATAATCGCCCGGATGGTCTGTAGTACTTATACCCATACAGGGATTTTTTTGCCCGCAGAGGTTTGTAATATCAGAACTTTTCAGGATCATGTCCCCATTCATTACAAGAAACGGCCCGGAAACTAAATTTCGTGCAGACCTGACCGCATCTGCTGTGCCGTGCTGGTGGCGCTGTGGTGCGTAATCAACATGGATTCCGAAGCTGGAACCATCTCCGAAATGGTTACGGATCTCCCGTTCTCCATATCCTACTACAAAGATAAAGTCTGTGATGCCCGCATCCCTTGCAGCAAGAACCAGATGTTCCATCATAGGACGGTTTGCCAGAGGGAGCATAACCTTGGGGCGCCTGGCAGTGAGGGGGCGCATTCGTTTTCCTTCCCCTGCTGCAAGCACGACACATTCCATACGTACACCTCTTCCTACAACATTTAAGCAGTTTTCCCCAGTCTTATTCGGCTTTTCGCCAGTTCAAGCAGGGTCTTTGCTTTTTCTGGATTTTTCCCCTCTGCGGTAAGCCGGATTTTAGGTTCGGTCCCGCTTGCCCGGATGAGATACCATCCATCCTCATCGGCGTATCGTATTCCATTGGTTGGACTCTCGGCACCAAGGGCTAATACCATTTCACGGGCAGCATCGCAATGGAACGATTCCCTCAAGATTGGGTAATAGGGCATTACGTCAAGTTCTCCTGCAATATCCCACTCCGATGCAATTTCACAGAATAACGCAGCTGCGTAAGGACCGTCAGGGCAATAAGAGATCTTAGGGAAAATCCATGCCCCTGATGGTTCCCCTCCGAAATCACCCCATGATCGGAGTTCCTCTGAAACGTAAGAATCTCCAACTGGTGTCCTACGGACTTCCGCCACCTCTTCAATAATCATGGAAGCATCGGTTGTGGTAACAACATGTTTTGCTCCGAGATATCGGGCAAACAGCATAAGCAGGTGATCCCCATCAATGAATCGTCCCTTGTTATCAAAAGCCATCATTCGATCAGCATCCCCGTCATGGATGATTGCACAGGACGCATCAGTCTTTTTGATCATCTGTCCAATATATTCAAGATACTTGTTGAGTGGCTCAGATGGCCGGGCGAAATGTCCCGATGGATTGCAATTAATACATCTGGTTTTAACGTGTGTTTCCTTTAGAAGTGATGGAGTTACCATACATCCTGCCCCATTGCCACAATCAATGATGACGGATATTCCCTTTTGTATTCTGACTTGATCAAGTATTATTTTTTTATGGGGTTCGATGGCATCGAATATTTTGTGAATTCCCTGATGTTTCCAATCAGTCCAATGTTTCGTTTTTAATCGGGTTTCGATATCTGCCTGTTGGGTTAGAGTGAAGGAGGATCCATCAGTGTTGAAAAGTTTTATTCCGTTATATTCTTCCGGGTTGTGAGATGCTGTGATCATACACCCGGTCTGGACTGTTCGAGCACTATATGCGATGGAAGGTGTAGGAGCGATTCCGGTATCGTATACAGTTCCCCCGTTTCCGAGAATGCCAGAAATTACCAGATGGGAGAGCAATGGGCTTGTGGTACGGGTATCCCTCCCGACAAGAATTTTTGATGAACTATCCGTGAGTGCCGATCCGACCGCCAATGCCGTATCGATGAGGGGCTGATCAAATTTTCTTCGTATTCCAGAAGACCCGAAAAGCATGCAGAATTATTGGATTGCTGCCACATAGAACTTATCTTTAATCCGGTGATTATTATGCGGGGATCAATCCTTGTCTCTAACTGATTGTTGGTGATCCAAAGGGACACCAATGTTCCAGGTTTTGGAGTCGTGCCACTCCTGCGGTTGATGGTCCGATGCAGATTATCCGTTTTATCTCCTTATATGCAGATATAATATCCCCGGTGTCTATCGCTATAATTCCTTCACCATTTATGAAAATAATATCGGAATCCTTTGGTGTGGACACAATAAAATTTCCCAAATTCATGACTGAGTCCGGGATATCTCCGATACAATGAATCCGTTTTCCAGTAATCTCCTGTAATAGTTGATCCCGGCAGGATCCGTGTGAGGAACGGGGGCATGAATGAAGCACGCGTGAAAGACAGAAAAAACCAGTTGCCACATTGATGATTGCACAGGCTGCACCTCTCGTGGCTGGGGAATCAAGCGGGGCGCCGAACATGAAGGAGATCCGAGTCTGCGCCCGGATTGGATCCTTTGATATATATTCTGCACTTCGCCCGCCAAAAAAAGCAACCATACAGGCGCCCCGCTCATACTGGCAGTTTACGATATCTGGGTTGACCTCCAGCAAAATACCACTCTCTTCACACCCGCTATGGGCGATCATTGTCTCAAGTTTGCTGACCGAATCCCTTATAATATCCATTATTCACGTCCCGATAATGATTTGAGTAGTACCCGTGCCGGTGAACCATCAAGGCCGGTGAGGCGCAGAGGCAAGGCTGTCATTTCATAATTCCCTTCTGTCACTTGAGAGAGATCAAGAAGCTCGATTATACTCACACCGTGTTTTGATAATTCTCGATGCACAGAACCATCACAATCAAAAGATTCTATGGACAATGAATCGATACCAACACATCTTATACCGTTTTTCGTTATAATGCGGGCAGCATCTAATGAAAGCGATGGATAGTCTTCTGTAAAATGTTTTTCCCCGGAGAATGCGGTTTTTAACAGGAGTCGTTCCACACCTGTAATTTTATCCTGAATATTTGTCACCGTGATCAGATTCCCGGCACTGGATACATCAAGAACCCTGCACCTGCCAATGAGATTCTCAAATGGAACCTGATCTATCGTTTGGCCGGTTTTAAGGTAATGAACAGGAGCATCGATATGGGTTCCTGAATGAGTACTCATATGCAGATCGCTAATAAGGAATAATCCCCGGTCTTCCTGTTGGAACTTCGGATGAAGATCTCCCTGATAAACCAGCATATCTTTTGCGAGCGGGCGGGTAACATCGATGTAGGTCATGCATCTTCTCCTTTCCAGCCGTAATGGCCTATTAGCGGGACAAACCTTACTCCTCCATGATGCTTTGAGGTCATAAGGCCGTTTTGTTTTCTGAGACTGACAAGATCCTGAAAATCACGCCCCCCAACCGGGGCAACAAGTCTCCCACCTTCAACCAGTTGATCAATAAGTGGATCTGGAATTTGAGGTGTTGCTGCTGTGATTATAATCCCGTTATATGGAGCATTGGGTGGATAACCCTCCGTTCCATCTCCCGTTATCACTTCAACATTTCGTATATTAAGCGCAGAGATGTTTGATCGGGCAAGTTGTGAGACCTCGTTTATCCGTTCAATTGTGGTCACTTTTCTTACAAGTAATGACAGTATTGCAGCTTGGTACCCACAACCGGATCCGATTTCGAGGATATTATCGGATGAATCCGGTTGAAGTAATTCGGTCATCAGGCCGACAATAAAAGGTTGCGATATTGTCTGACCGTTCCCAATGGGAAGCGGACTGTCATTGTATGCTGATCGATCATAGGGTGCCGGGATGAAAAGATGTCGCGGGATTTCCCGCAGGGCAGAAAGAATTCGTGGATCATGTATCCCACGTGCCTCTATCTGGTTTTTTACCATTGCGTCTCTCTCATCAGCGCGTGGGTATGGTGGCATAAACCTCAGAATCCGGACTTCTCCGCTACATCGATCGATGCATCAATTTGTTTCTGAAGGGAATCGGGGAGTCCAATAATCTTGACATCAAGAAAACCCCGGATAATTGTCGCGGTTGCTTCATCCTCATCGAGTCCGCGTGACATAAGATACTCAATTTCATCCTTGGCAATCTTTCCTACTGCTGCTTCGTGAGAAAGTTCAGTGCCAACCACCGTTCCTTCAATTTCTGGGATTGCGTAGATCCTTCCATCCTGAAGGATCAGGCCCTTGCATTCGAGGTGCCCCCGTGAACCAGCAACTTTGCCGCTGATGTGACCACGGGAGATGATTGTACCTCCTTTCGTGATTGCCCGGGTTATCAGCTCTGCACTTGACCCGGTGCCTTCGAGAATGGCCCGGGATCCAAGATCCATATATGATTCCGGTGTGGCAATGACGATACTGCTGAACCGTGCAACAGAATTATCTCCCTTTAGTGTTGCTGTCGGGTACATCTGCACTTTCTTGACAGGTTGCATGCAGACATAGTTGGAGAGGAATACCCCGTTTTCCTCTACAACCGTAGCACTTCTTGGAAACACTTCGATATTTTCACTCCAGTTGTGAATCATTGTGAAACTTATCTTGGCATTTTTCTTTACATAAAATTCAGAAATCCCGTAGTGTGCCCCACCTTTTCCGACGTGTGCCCCGCTCGTACATCCGGAAATGATATGGAGTTCCGCCCCCTCCTCCGCGATAATGATATTATGGACGTGCTGGATCTGCTCCCGCCCGAGGTACAAGCATGCCTGGATGGGAAAAATGTTATTTGATCCTTTATGGGCAATGATAACGTAACCCTTGGGGTCGTCCTGAGCTGCAACATATTTTGTAATCTCGTCCTTTTCCTTTGCCACGACTTTCCAAACATAATCTTTAAGCCAGTCATATTTTGCCATCGCTGCTTTGTATGACAGGACTTCGATACCCGAATCAGAACACTCCGCATGGATAATATCCTGATCCATCTGGAGGAAGCTGCCACACCGGTTTGCCATGCTGAGATCCATACCGGACTGTTCAATCCGTTCCTGATCGGCTTTGGCAATATCCGGAATTTTCACAGGTGACGACATTCGAGACACTCCTTATACCCGTGTTGTTTGATATCTTTCAGGATTTCGCGGGGGTTTCCGTGACACCGGATTTGTCCCTCGCACATAACATGTCCTCTGTCGGTTTCAAGATAATCGAGAATATAGCCGGTATGCGTGATCACAAGTCCGCTTTTCTGGCGCTTTATGATATGCTTCTCTTTTTCGAGAAGAGTTCCGATTGCAGTACCGATCAGTGATATGTTTTCCAGATCCACTCCACTTTCCGGTTCGTCAAGCATAATGAAATCCGGGTTTTGGATCATGAGCTGGAGCACTTCGCTTCTTTTGATCTCTCCTCCGGAAAAACCCTTGTTGATGTCCCTCTCAAGAAATTTATCCATATGGAGTGACTGTGCAAGTGCTGTAATATCTTCGTCTTTTGTGCGGGAAATTGCCGAGAGAAGCTTACCCAGTTTCAATCCTGAAATCGTAGGGGGTCGCTGGAAGAGCATGCCAATTCCACGTTGCGCCCGTTCATGAGCATGCATTCTTGTTACATCTTCCCCTTTGAATGTGATTTTACCCTCGGTTACCGTGTAATTGGAAAATCCCATAAGGGTCATGAGGAGGGTTGTCTTGCCCGACCCGTTTGGACCAAGCAAAACGTGGGTTTCTCCTTCCCCGATGTGGAGATCGATGCCGTGCAATACTTCCTTGTCGCCGACATTCACATGCAGGTTCTCAATATGGAGCATAAGACAATCGTACTGTGTTTGTCGATTGCTGCATTAAACGCTTTTCACCTTACACTTGATCTGGAAAATTGAATTGAGTTGAATTTAACTAATCCGGCACCAGAGTACAGAAAAGAGTATGTGTATAGTATGAGACGGGAAAAAGTTCAGGATAAGGCTGGAAAGGCGAAAATCCGGAACGGATCGAAAAAGGCAAAAATCAGTATCTTACCCGATGACCCATTGGAACTCCATCCATACATTAACCGGATAATCTGCGGGGATGCCAGTTCTGTTCTCGCCAATATTCCTGAAAACAGTGTTGATATTATCATTACGTCTCCTCCTTACAATTTTGGCCACGCGTATGCTCAGGATCCGCTTGACGATACGCACGAGTGGAATGACTACTTTGCCACACTCAATAATGTGTGGACGGAATGTTTTCGTGTACTGAAACCTGGTGGCCGTATTGCAGTAAATATTCAGCCTCTTTTTTCTGATTATGTCCCAACCCATCATATAATCTCCCGGCAACTTGCCACACTCGGACTTTTATGGAAAGCGGAGTTTCTCTGGGAGAAAAACAATTACAATGCAAAATATACCGCATGGGGAAGCTGGAAATCTCCATCAATGCCTTACATCAAGTACACTTGGGAATTTATTGAGGTCTTTGCAAAAGAAAGTCACAAAAAAACCGGTTGTCGTGAGGATATCGATATAACTGCAGAGGAGTTCAAGGAATGGGTGATGGGCAGGTGGTCATTTCCTCCGGAGATCAGGATGAAAGATTATGATCATCCTGCGATGTTTCCCGAAGAACTCCCACGACGCCTGATGAAACTCTTCTCTTACAGGAATGATATTGTGCTGGACCCATTCAATGGTGCTGGCACAACAACTCTTGCGGCTTGGAAAAGTGGACGGCGTTTTATCGGGATTGATGTTTCTTCCCAATATTGCACGATGGCTTTCAACCGGTTGCAGAGTAATCCCGGTATAATCGAATGTAATAATCTGTATCCAAAACCAGAAATTATCAATAAATAAGGATGCGGTTCGATTGTTTTCATCAATCCGGCATATTCTGTTTTATATATTCAAATACGCCTTTGCGATCATATTGATGACTGAGAATATAGTTATGGATTGTTACGTAAGTCTCATAACGAGAAATAAACGTTCTGTAAGAATCAAGACGTGTATTATAATCCGAAACGAGTATATTGTGTTTTGATACAAGATCATTATAATCCCGGATATTTCCGGTTTTTTTCAAACCGTTCATTTTGTTTTCCAGAGCGCTGATCTCCTGTTGTTTATTTTGAAGTTCCGGCTCCATCCCTTTAATAATCAGTTCCAGTTCCTTTGCCTTCTGTTCTGTAAGCGTAAATGTATCGTTGATGAACCACGTCTCGCTACCACTGCCATATTTTCTTGTTCCATTGCCAATCGGTATTATTTCCGGATCAGATCCAAGTAAGATTTCACCCTGAAGTGTATCAGGTGGTATACCAACAAAAGAATAATTTGTTGATTCTATATAGGCATAACCCGTTTTTTTGTACTGGATGTTATCGGAGCCAATACCAACTGCCATGTGAGATTCAAGTTTAAATGAGAGGAGGGAAACCCGATATCCATCAATAGAAAGAAGCCGGGCAAGGAGCAGGCTTTTATCATCACAATCTCCTGCATTTTCAACAATTGTTTCAACCGGAAATTTCGCAGGTTTCTCTCCAATTGATTCATATGCCAGGGATTGGGTATACACGGTCAAGAGCTCGATGTATTCATCATCTGAAAGTTTTTTCTGGTTTCGGATTTCCCGGAATCTGGTGATAAGGTCTGAAAACACCTGATCCTGTGCAGGATCGAAAACCATTGCACGATAACTATCTGCAATCCAGATTGATTCTGAAACATTTCCGTAGATCGTTATGGATTTATCTGCGGATTTAGCCCCTTCGTAAACCGATGCATTGACCGGTACGGTGATGGTAATCATAGAATCCTCAAAAGGAAACGTGTGGGTCACTTCTATGACTGATGTGGATTCCCCGGGTTTGATGTGGGGAGAAACAACCGATTCCTGCTGAACGGGCAAAATATTTGTTAGACATCCTGAAATTACACAAAGGGAGATACTCAGGAAAACAGCAATTCTGATAAAACCAATTTTTTTCTGCATTGCTATGAACCTGATTTCATTTGTAATGTTTTATATCCATGATCTCTGGAAGCCGGGCAATCGAATCTATGATACGGGTTGGAATAATCCCTGCTTCTTTCAAACGGTCTTCACGGAATTTTCCCGTTCTCACAAGTACACCTCGCATACCTGCCGCTTGTGCCCCTCCGATGTCTGTTAAGATATCGTCCCCGATCATAACCGCTTCTTCAGGAGTAATCCCCATATCATGAAGGGCAAGCCTGAAAAAATCAGGTGACGGTTTTCCTACAATGATCGCTTTTTTTCCTGTAGCATATTCAATCGCGTTGACTATCGGACCTGCTGAAAGACAAAGACCCTCCGGCGCCATCCAGTAGCGGTCTTTTTCAAGTGCAATGATCTCTGCCCCTTCTATTACCTTACGGAACATCGCATTCAGATTGTCGTAAGTAATCCTCTCCCCGGCATCCCCAATAATTACGCAATCGGTCTTTGTGTCCGACTCAGAAATTGGTACCTGTTCGAAATCCGTATGGGCATCTCCAGTAGTAAAGAGATAGCAATGATGAAGCCCGGCCGTTCTCATATATCCTATAGCAGCTCGAGGTGGGGTGAAAATATAATCCGCCGGAATGTTGAAGCCAAGGGCGGTCAATCGTTTTGCAATTGAACTCCTGCTTTTTCGTGTGGTATTTGAGACAAACCGGAATAAAAATCCATTTTCTTCCAGGTACTCAATCGTTTCCTGTGCCCCTGGAATTGCATTGTCCCCAACGTACAATACTCCATCGAGATCAATCAAAAACCCTCGAACGTTTCGCATCAAGACCATCCCGTTATGAACCGATCAAGGAGATCGTGGCATTGGTGGGAATACTCTTCCAGATACTGCATCGATTCTTGTTCAATCTCCTCTTTTATATGATCCGATAGATCTTTTGTCCAGGTGGAAATAATGTCATATGTCACTTCCGGGTGGAATTGGACTGCAAGAGCGCTCCCCAATCGGAATGCCTGATTTTTCACGAGCCTCCCCTCTAAAACGAGCTTTGCTCCCGGTGGAAGATTAAATGTCTCATTATGCCAGTGGAATACCCTGAAATTATCAGAAAAGAACGAATCCTTGTTACATCGCATTACTTCATGCCAGCCGAGTTCTCTTGTATGTGGGTATACACGTTCTCCGAAAGCGGATGAAATCAACTGGGCCCCAAGACAAATTCCAAGAATGGGATTGTTCATACCAATCATTTTCCTGATAACCCGTTTTTCCTCGATAAAAAATGGGTATTCTATCGTATCGTTGACACTCATCTGCCCGCCAAGTATGATAAGATTTGAAGGAATTGAATTCGGTATCTCATTTGATTCGTAAAGCCGGACAATTTCAAACGGGACGCCGATTTTGAGCAGGTAGTTTTCGATTTCTCCTGACGATTCATTCACCCCATGCTGGAAGATTGTAATCATTAATTTCAGGTTAGCGTATGTGGACATCAGGATTCCCCTTACACTTTCACTCCCCATGGTGGATTCTTAAAAATGATGCGTGGGTTTTCTTATGTGACAATGACAACAATGCCTTCTCCCTCACTGGTTGGCAATCTCTGGCAGCAACGGATGGATGGATTGCGGGAGTATGAGGTTGTCAGGGATGGAAATGTATTCAGGACCAGTTTTACAAATAATTTTCTTTACACTTCCGAATATGAACAGGCCCGGCAACAACTCGGGGCCTTCAGGGAAAAATATGATGGCATTCCTCTTTCCAGAATTTTTTCCGGTAAAGAAAAATCTACCGAAGCGGGGGTTTGTTTTCACATCTCCAATAATAGTGAAATACCATTACCGGTCTTTGATAGCGAACGTTATCAACAAGATCTCTTGACCGATCTGACACTGGTTAAAGGTATTGGGGAGGCGACGTGTCGTCGGCTCAAAGCCCGTGGCTATGTGCAAATATCGGATCTGATCCACCATCCGAAATATCGTTCCCATGCATATCAGATCATGGAACAGTTGAACCTCAACAATTCCCTTCAGATCATGGATTGTGTAGGCAACCGTCATGCCAAATCCCACCCGCTTATTCTTGGTGCAGCCGGACTCCATGAACCGGAAGATTTTGTGTTTCTTGATATTGAGACGATGGGTCTGTTTTCCCGTCCCATCATTCTATTCGGTGTTGGGGTTGTTGCTCACAGCCGGTTTTTTGTTCATCAGTATTTAGTACGGGATATTGAGGAAGAACTGCCCGCACTGCTCGCAACACTTGACCATCTTTCAGATGGTAACCCTGGCTTAGTTACATTCAATGGCAAATCGTTTGATTTTCCTTATTTTACCGACCGTCTTGCCTACTATGGCATAAGCCAGCATAACCGAATCCCGCATTTTGATGTCCTTCATTTCAGCCGTCGCAGGTGGAAAGGACGGTATCCCTCTCTGCGTTTGTCAGCACTTGAAGAAGAGATTCTTGGTGTCAGCCGTCAAGGGGATATCCCGGGTCAGATGGTGCCGGAATTTTATGAGGATTACTTGCGAACTAGGAACTGTGGACCTCTTGTACCAATCATCGAGCACAACCGGCAGGATGTAGTCTCGCTTGCCCGGCTTTTCTTCTTCCTGCTTGGGGAAACCTATGGCTGTTGAAGATCTGCTCCGGCTTTTTCAAACAAATCCTATTTACCGGAGCCGCATCGTATACACAGGAATCTCCGAACCGGAATCTCCGATCTATGGTTCACTGGATCAACCCCTTTGTAATGAATTGTCATTGTATCTTGAAACGAACGGAATTCGGTTATACTCTCACCAGTGTGAGGCAATTAATCTTCTTCGCTCAGGAAACAATGTGATCATAACAACCCCGACCGCAAGCGGGAAGACCCTCGCATTCAATATCCCGGTATTCGAGTGCCTTGCGTTGGATCCTGAATCTCGTGCGCTATATCTATATCCTACCAAAGCCCTGACGAATGATCAATATGCGACCCTTCACCGGATGGAAAAGAATTCCGGTATTCATATCCTGCCTGCAATCTACGATGGGGATACTCCCCAATCGAAACGTGCTGCAATACGGGAGAATGCCCGGATTATTCTTTCAAATCCTCATGAATTACATCATGTACTAAGCTGGCATCCGAAATGGAGCAACCTGTTTTCAAATCTCCAGTATATCGTAATGGATGAAGCCCACCGGTATCGGGGGGTATTCGGCTCGCATATAGCCTTGTTGCTCCGCAGACTGCTCCGCATCTGCCATCATTATGGTTCAAGTCCCCGGTTTGTTCTTTCAACTGCAACGATTGCAAATCCGGATGAATTCTCCATGCGGCTTACCGGCCAAACATTCAAACAAGTAAATGAAGATGGGTCTCCTCATTCCCGAAAATATTTTGTTCTGTTTAATCCGTTTTTTGATGGCCGTTGTGAGCGATCTATGCATCAGGAAACAAAAGATTTGATGCTATCCAGTATCAGATCAGATCTTCAGACACTCTGTTTTACCGGCTCAAGGAAAATGGCTGAGCTGGTTACGCTCTGGACCCGTGAAGATGCAAGTCGGATTTCTGCTCAACTGGCTGATTCTATCGCTACGTACCGTGCCGGGTATCTTCCGGAAGACCGACGCAAAATTGAAAAGCAGCTGAAAGACGGGATTCTAAAAGGTGTTGTATCAACCAACGCTCTGGAGCTAGGAATTGATATAGGATCTCTTGATGTCGTTATTATGTCAGGTTATCCTGGTACTATGATGTCAACCCGGCAACAGGCAGGCCGTTCAGGCAGGAACGGCAGGGAATCACTTGCAATTCTTGTCGCATCATCTAACCCCCTGGATCAGTATTTTATGCATCACCCGGATCAGTTCTTCTCACGATCTCATGAACATGCAATCGTGAATACTGAAAATCCTTACATTGTATCCGGACATTTGCTCTGTGCAGCTGCGGAATTGCCCCTCAAAGATTCAGATTCAGTTTTTTTTGGGGATTTGTTCCCTGAATTACGTAAGGATCTTGAATCCCATTGCCTTATTAGAAACACTACCCATGGGGGGGTATATGCAGGCCGGGGAAGAGCAGTTGAACTGGTTCGACTTGATGGAATGGTCGGTGAAACTTTCCGGGTGGTTTGTAACGGACAGGTAATCGAAACCCTTGATCGTGGACAAGCATATCGTGAAGCGCATAAAGGTGCTGTCATGCTCCACCAGGGAGAACAGTACCTGGTCAGGGAAATGGATCTGGAGATGCATTCAATCAAAGTTGTACAATCTGATGTGGATTATTATACCCAACCCCTCAAGGAGGTAACTCTTGAGATAATTGGAATGCAGGAGACCCGGATCGTTGATGGGGTAACATTCGGGTATGGTGATGTTGAGGTTACCGAACAATACACGGGCTATAAGATCAAACGAAAAGATTCAACCATAGGTTTTGAGCAACTTTCGCTTCCTCCACTTACATTCAGGACAAAAGCTATCCGTATTGTGCCATCTGATACGCTCATGAAAAAAGTTACCGCTGATCCCGATCTTGATCCGGCAGGGGGGCTCCACGGTGCAGAACATGCCATCATCGCACTCATGCCGTTCTATGTAATGTGCGATCGCTGGGATATTGGGGGACTGTCCTCTCCGGCTTACGGTGAAACTGGTGAACCAGTCATCTTTGTTTATGATGCATGTGAAGGAGGGATTGGTCTTTGTGAAAAAGCCTTTACAATGCTGCCCGAGATTTTTTCCCGAGCTTTTAAATTAGTCAGTGATTGTTGTTGTGAATCCGGCTGTCCATCCTGCATTCATTCACCCAAATGCGGCAATGACAACCAGCCGCTTGACAAACAGGCAACCGCTCTCATTCTTGATTGGTTGCAGAACCTGAAATTCATGCAGGATCCAGAAGATCCTGATTTCCAGAAACATGCCATTCCTGCATATTCAGGGAATTAATCGATAAGGATTTCTTTTCGTTCAGGTGTTTTTATATCATCATCAAATATGAATAACTCGTCAATTGTTGTATTGAGGATTTTTGCAACATCATGGGCCAGTTTGAGAGAAGGATTATATTTTCCCTGTTCAAGGAATACGATGGTTTCCCGCCGCACACCAACGAGTTTTGCAAGCTCATCCTGTGTGAGATTAATATGCGTCCGGTATTCCTTGATTCGGGTTTGCACGCTTTTTACACTCCATGAATAGTTACCGGTTACTCTACATCACCTTTCCTAAATAGGTACATCTGATAAATCACTGCTGAAAGTGCAAGGACCAGAATCGAGGCCCATAATGCGTTCTGGGTACTGAGTTTAAGTACGCCAAGGTAGTCTGTCCAGAAAAGGCCGGTCATAAAAATAAGGCCGGTCAGCCATGAATAGGTTATGCCATACGCACCGATTTTCTTTGATCGTTCATCTGATTCCGGCTCATCCCCATATTTTTGGTGGCGGACAATTCCCGTGATCAGGAATACAAGGCCAGCACAAAGCATGATGGTGCCGATGATGCCCTCACCATTGGTTATAAGGATCGTGATAAAACCGCTAATAAGTATTAGCGTTCCGATAATAATCCGGTAAAGATTCCTGGCTTTCATGGATATCACACTTTATTGTTATTTATTTCTAACATTAATGGGTATTAATGTTATCTATTTCTAACAAATAATTAACCTGACTCTGCAACGTACGGATTCATTTTTTTTCACCACTCCGTTTCCTTTTTTGCTGCTTAAGTCGAATAAATAGAAAATATCTGATTGTATCAGATTTTTCACTTCCGGAATCATCCAATGATCTCTCTGTTGCTTGTCGACAACGATGTTCGACTCCTTCAGGAAATGAAAAGCTTTCTTGAAGAAGATGGAATGGTACAGGCTGTATCCATTACCTCAGTAGTGGAGGCACTGGATCGAATCAGGGTGCAACAATTTGATGCTATTATCTCTGAGTATATCCTGCAGATAACTGATGGCCAGACATTTCTTGAGATCCTGCGGCGATCCCGGAAAAACGATACTCCCTTTATTTTCTTTGCAAAAAAAACCGGTAACAGGGAAGTAATCAATGCTTTGAATGCCGGTGCAACATTCTATGTGCTCAAGGGGTCGGATCCAAAACGGGAATTTATCCTGCTGAAACATTTTATTCACCAGGCAGTAGAACAGAAAAGAATTCAGGATGCATTGATTGCAAGTGAGGAGCGATATCGTCGGGTAGTAGAAGACCAGTCGGAATTTATTATCAGATATCTGCCTGATGGTACTCTGGTATTTGCTAATGATGCCTATCGTCGTTACTTTGAAAAAAATCCAGGTTCTCTTCTCAAAAAGAATGTATTTGAGGAGATCTCTCCAGAATACCGCAAGGTGTTTTTACAGGGACTGCAAGGACTTACTCCGGAACACCCGGTCAATATATCCGATTTCCACTTGACCCGTGATGATGGAAACGTCCTTTTCCAGTGCTGGAACAACCGTGCAATATTTGATGCGGCCGGCAAGCTCTTTGAATTCCAGTCCGTAGGCCATGATATCACCGATCAAAAAAATGCGGAAAATGCACTCATGCAGGCTCACAAGAATCTCAATATCATGAACACGATCACCCGTCATGATATTCTAAACCAGCTGACCACTGTTTTTGGCTTCCTTGGACTTGCCGGAGAGACCACCAATGATCCTATAGTCCAGGGCTTTGTCCAGAAAGCAATTTCGGCTGCAGAATCTATACGCACCCAGATCATGTTTACCCGGGATTACCAGGCTATTGGCAGCAGTGCACCTCAATGGCAGAATCTTGAGCACCTCATTGATAAATCTGCACGGTCTCTTGACCTGAATGGGATTGAATTCAATTGTTCTCTTCCGGATATCTGGGTTTTTGCCGATCCTCTTATTGAAAAAGTATTTTATAATCTCATCGAAAATTCACTTCGCCATGGGGGAAAGGTTTCACGGATTATCATCTCTTCCGTAGAGTGTGAAGATGAGTTGATTGTTATATTCGAAGATGACGGGATTGGTGTACTAGCCAGTGCTAAGGAAAAAATTTTCCGGCGCGAATATTTCCAGAACACCGGCCTTGGCCTGTACCTGATCCGGGAAATCCTGGCTATAACAAATATCGGGATCCAGGAGACGGGTATTGCCGGGAAAGGTGTTCGGTTTGAGATCATTATCCCGTCAGGGAAATACGGGAAAAAAATCGTGTCAGATCTTCCCGCAACAGATTCGGTATAAAAAATCAAGGAATAATTGTGGATTTCACGGACATGAAAACAGGGCCGCGGACATCCACTTTCTTTTTATTATCGGTGATTGCTCTCATTGCATACTCTTCAATTTTCAAATTGATATCACTGGGAAGTTTTGCCATCTTGACCTGAACGGTTATTGCCTTTTCGCATCGCGCCGCATCCTCAATCCGTGCTGCTGCAAATGCTGCAACGGCATCAAGGTACGTAATGCCTGTTGACACACCCTCCGTTCGCACCTGTTTCCATTTTTCAACGTCTGGAACCCCAAGAATTGATCCATCATGTACAAAGATTTCATTTGTACATGCAGGGCCGCACAGTTTTGCGTTCGATTCAGTCTCCTCTATAGTGACCGTGATCGTTGTCCCTGCCAAATTCCCCGTCCACGCGTCAAATGAACATGGTCCCTGAACCTCCCTATTGGTCTCAGCTTTTGAGCGGATAGCCGCGGCAAGCATTTTACCTTCAAGAGTGTGTGGCTCCTCTCGAAGTCCGACTGCCTTTGCAAGTTCTGCATCTGAAAACGAGCGGGGGGAAAACTGTGGGAAACAGAGTTGCCGGACATCATTTGCATTATATGCAATCATAGCAAGCCGCTCAACTCCGAGACCGAGGTTCATGACTGGAACCCCGATGCCATATTCAGCAAGAGCTGATGGAGAGTACATCCCGAATGTTGCCACTTCCACCCACCCGTGGACAGGGTGGCGTGCGTATACTTCGGTTTGTGTATCGGGCATGTAATATTTGGAGCGCTTTTCGTCAGGCTGGAACCGGAAATCTGTGTAGCCGAATGCGGAAAGGAGGGCTTCGCTGACTGCTTTCCCATCCTCAAGAGTAACCTCCTCCCCCGCAACAATACAAGATGCAGAGTGATAGGTCATAAGACGGGTCGGACCTTCAGCCTGTTCCCGGCGGAAACACCGATCCACTGAAAAAAGGCGGATAGGCATCGGTGTTCGCTCCCAGATTGAACCAAGGGTCATAAACCATCCGCTGGTCATATGGCTGCGGAGTGTGCTTCGGGAAGATTCAGGTACCAGCGCCCGGAATTCAGGGAAGACTGCATCAAGGATATGGACCACGAGGGCATCATCGACGCCAAGTACTTTTGAGAGTTCGAAGGTGAGCTCATCTCCATCCATCTCCGATTTCTTATAATCATGGAGAGTTTCACGGAGCCGTTCCTCAGTTTCTTTTGTCATTGGCTGATAGTGCCCGTGAGGATGAATGGTATCTGCAGGGCTCGCATCCTGATGGATAAGAGGGTTTGCGTGACTCTGGAGGATTTCATTAATCTCATCAAGTTGTTTACGGGCAATCCCCACATTCGGGCGCGGGAGACCTCCAAGGTAGAAAACACGGTCAAGTACGGCCATCGCTTCAGGACCGAACTGCCGGTAGATATCCTGCTCCTCGATTATCACCGGGTTCTCTGCTTCATCAAATCCGAGAGAGAGGTAAGTCTCGCGAAGACGGTTGATTGTTTCAAAGATTGGATGCGCTTGTGCTCTCTTGTATCCAAACCGGGGATACTTCCCGGCCTGGCCCGCAGGTGTCAGAACCGAGGGGCCTTCATGCCATGCAGCTTCGAAATTCTCATGGGTTTTTTTCTTCCAGTCTTCAGGATTGAACTTCATTTCACACGCTCCAGGCAGACAACCCGACTTAACGGGTTCTCATCTTTGAACCGGTAATCACATGTTGCAGCGATCTGTTCCGCAAACGATCGGACTACCTCATGCTCCGGCATATTTTCCCGCATCAAACGATTTCTACTGTATCCCAGATACATATATCCTTTCACTTCAACAAACGAGGCTCCCGAATCCTGCAGGAGTGCAGCATATTTCTCCGGTGAAAAATCATTAAGTCCTTTAACAAGCGTGATCCGGACTGCTGATCTACGAGAAGAGAGAAGTACAAGGCTTTCCTGTACCCGATCCCAGAAATCACCTCTCGGACGGCAGACTGACTCATAGGTTGGTTTATCCGGTGCATCGAGCGACACATACATCTGGTAGGGTCGGCACCGTTCAAGTATATCAGGATTTGTCCCGTTGCTTACAAGAAACGTTGTAAATCCCTTGCTGTTGAAAAGATCGATGAGTTCCGGTAGTCTTGAATAAAGAGTTGGTTCACCGGAAAGGGAAATTGCGACATGTTTTGGGTCCAGCGCTTCCAGCCATCGTTCATCAGTGACAGTATTGTCAAGTACTGCGTTATAACCGGCCAATGCTTTTTTCTGGAACTTCGGAATCCCGGCGAGGATTGTTTCCGGGGAGCATTCATCGTCATTCACTATTTCGTGCTCAAATGACCTCCAGCAGAAAAGGCAACGCTGGTTGCAGCGCAGGGTAGGCGTCAGCTGGACGCAGCGGTGGCTTGCAATCCCATAGAACTGATGCTTATAGCACATGTCGCCACCGGCAAGGGCCCGCTTGCACCACATGCAGGGCTTGAGGGCAGCAGATGTATTCTGAGAAAAAAACTGGTATCCCTGCTTTCGCAGGGCATCACATGGTTCGGATGGCATCGATCCCGAGTGTTTCCAATGATTCTTTTAACGTATTCTGCACCGCTTTTACAAGGGTGAGGCGGCGGTTCCGGATGTCCCCCTCGCTCTTGAGCACGGTCTCAAAATGATAGAACGAGTTGAATGTATCGGCAAGTTCCCGTGTGTAGATGGCGAGGAGATTTGGGCGCAGTTCGGCTACAACCCGTTCGATGACCGAAGGGAATTTTGCTACCTGCTTGGCAAGTGCAATTTCCTGTTCGGTTTCGAGGTCATAACATTCCGTGAATGTCCCGGCTTTTTCAAGAATGCTACAGGCACGGGCGTGGGCATACTGGATGTAGGGGCCACTCTGCCGTTCGAAGTTGAGAGCCTCTTTCCAGTCAAATACGGTGTTCTTCTCTGGTGAAACCTTGACGATATCATATCGGATTGCGGCTAGTGCAACCGATTTCGCAATGGATTTTCGGGTTTCATCATCCAGTTCCGGCCTTCGTGCTGTCACTTCATCAAAAGCCCGTTTTGTGACTTCAGCAATCAGGTCATCAGCCGATACGAACTTTCCGGCCCGTGTACTCATTGAGCCTTCGGGTAGGGATACAAATTCGAAGTGGAGGATCTCTGGCGGCTTGATGCCGAGGAGTTGGAGGGTGCACTGGAGCTGTGAACCTATCAGCTTGTGGTCTGCACCCAGTACATCGATGGACCGGTCATAGTTTGCGGCCTTCCATGCATGGAACGCGAGATCACGGGCCGCATAGACCGATGTCCCATCACTTCTGCGGATCACGTACTTGTTCTCGAACCCGAACTCTGCGAGATCGAGTGCAAGCGTCCCCTCGTTGACAGCCTGTTTCAGTCTTTTTATTCGGTTGATGATCTTCTCTGTATCCCCGTTCCGTATAAAACTGCTCTCCCAGACAAACCGGTCATGCGCAACATTGAGATCCTTCAGTGTCACTTCAAACCCGGTGAGACACCGGCTCACTTCCCTTCGGAATTTTTTCACGGTTGCCGGGTCCCCGTTCTCGACAAGCTGCATCAGGTTGTCGACCTGCTGGGTTATAGCGGGATCCTTTTCGATCTCCCGGTTGGCATCTATATAGATCCGGGCGATATGGGCATCCTCCTTCTCCCCCTCATTTTGGGCACTTTTTAGATTATCGAATCCCCAGACCACGATTGCGATCTGCCGGCCCATATCGTTGACATAGTACTGGACTTCAAGCGGGTATCCGGCCTTGCGGAATGCACGGGCAAGTGTATCACCAATGATCGAATTCCGGATATGGCCGACATGCAGCGGCCCGTTCGGGTTTGCACTGGTATGTTCCAGAACGATTCGCTGGGATTTCTCCGATGATTTTCCGTATCCCGGCTGAACCGCAGCTTTGACTGCCCCTCCAACGTATGCTTTTCCAAACCGGAAATTGATATAAGGGCCTTTTGCTTCAACAGTGATACCGGATTTAACAAAGTCCGGGTGGGTGCTTAATATGACGGCGAGCTCCTGTGCAATCAGGACCGGTGCCTGCTTTTTCTGTTTTGCAAGTGAGAATGCAATGGTGGTTGCAAGATCGGCGTGCTCCCCTCCGTCTGTAAGCGGGATTTCCGCAAGACCGGTTGTTTCTTTCAGGATTCGTTCAATGGTAGTTTTTGTTTCCGGTAACATCAGTATCCCGTCCTGTATCGCAGGATTGCTGCAATCCCGCCGAATGCGGTATAGAGGATTGACCCCTCCTCGAAATCATCGGAGATGATCTCCACTTTTGCGCTGCTCTGGTCAGCAAGCTTGGTCAGTTCATCAATAATATCGATCTCTTCATCGAGCACAAGCGGTGCAGTACATTTCGGGCAGTTGCCAAGAGGAATATCACGAACCGTCTTGCCCGCTTCGATATTGACTGTTTTTTCATCGATATACCCGCAGCTCTGGCACTTTATCTTCAGCCGGGATTTACGAAGGTTTCCGGAAAGAAGCAGGGTATCAACCGCACCGATCTCAAGGTTTCTCCGGATACTGTCCTCACCATACGCGGCAAGTCCCCCGTCCTTGACCAGTTCTTTGAGGAACCGGTCCATGTATGCCTTCTCCTTGATGACGGTCATTCCTTTGAGGGCATCCTTTGCAGAATCAACAAGTTCGGACAACCCGTCCTCATTGGTATACGCGACATCGAAAAGCCCGATAATCCTTTTCTGGATTTCGTGATGGAGGTAGTTACCGGCCTCAAACTCCTCTTTGGTGGGGCTCGGGCCCCCAATCAGCACCCCTTTGAACCGTTCGAAGAAGTCTTTTTCGGCCAGATAGATGGCACTGGATCGCTCTCCGATTTTCGTATAAAACTCATTGATTGCAATCTCACGAAGCCGGCCGAACCGGGCAGCGGACTGGCCTCCTTTTCGCTGCTTGCCTGGAACCGTTGAGGTTGCCCCTCCGATCGGTTCGATCCTGTTTCCCCGTAAAAAGCCCCAGTAGGCTTCGCGCCGGTCGAGAACGAGAAGGCCATATACATACTTCTCCTCGAGCATCTGGAGAAGTGGTTCGAGCTCGAAGTTCGAACTGCACCGGTACATGTAAAGGTTGAGCGGTTCCGGTGGCTCGATGATCGTACACTGGAGATCGGTCCTGTCACCATAGAGTTTTACCGTACCGCAGAAAACTGCAATCCCGTTTGCCGGGGGCTTCTTATAGTATTTCAGGCGCGAGAGGATGGATGAGATGGCACTCTGGACATTGGTCTTCGTTTGTTTGCTCTTGATGTTCGCGCACTGGCCGAACTCGTCCTTGAGCTGGTTGGTCACATCGAAAATCTGCTTGTCGGGTGGGATATAGAGCGTGATGAGTTCGGTTCCGTCACCCTGTTGCGACTTGAGCTTCTCAAGTGTCTTTTTAAATTCATAGCGCTTTCGCGCATCATCCATCTCTACTTCTTCCGTCATTGCCGGTCTTCATCCTCTTTAAAGCTAGTATATATTCACGCTTGTGTGCCATAAATTTGCGCCCATTGCACAAGAATCCGCTCATCTACATCAGGATTGATCCCATGATCCCCTGAGAATGCGATGAATTCCTTTGGTTCGGTTGCTTCGGCAAAGAACTGTTCCCCGTTTTCGTAAGGGATTATCAGATCTGCTTTTGCATGGAATATCCAGATTGGGCGCGGAGAAATAATGGGCAGATATGTACTTGGTTCAATTGATGAAGCAAACCTGATAGGATCACCTGAGTACCCCTGCTGGAGGAATGCGTCCTTTACACCCCAGTCGGAAGTCGAAATCCCAATATACCCGGCAAACTCCGGATCGACACCGGCTGCAACTGCTGCATACCGTCCTCCGTTGCTCGATCCCATCGCGTAGACAGGAACACTGAATTTTGCGGTCATCAGCTGCCGGGCTGCAACAAGATCACAGACTGATTGGTAATATTGGGGCCACTCCCCTTTCTCAAACCGGGTATAATCCTGCTGAATGAGTTGCGGGCCAAACGGTACACCCGGTGTCTCTCCCCCATTGCCCCGGGTATCGACAAACAGGAATGCATAGCCGGCCGCTGCATACCGGACCATCCGTTCTTCATGTCCGGATTTTTTTTCCCCTGCTCCAGGGACATAAACGATTACGGCTTTCGGGTGTTTTGGTGCTGCAAGGTATGTAACCATATCGCCATCCCGTGTATGCATGACGATCCGGGTTTCTGTATATGTGCTGTTGGAGAAAAGTTGTGTTTCAGTCGTTGTAACTGGTGCACAGGTTATTGACAGGATCCCCTTACTGTCGACCGTATACGATGATTGCTGGCTTGAGGCACAGCCCATAAGAATGAAAAACGCTATAAGCAGGAAAACAAGAGGGGTGGAGCGGTGCACTATCGTCACTCCATACAGCGGTGGATCAGGCAGATAGTTTTTGCATCGATGATGGTGCCATCCCGTATCATCCCGGGAAGGTCTGTGATTGAAACATCGATGACTTCGATAACCTCATCCTCATCCTGAACAAATTCCCGTGATGGTGTAAGCCCCTGTGCCTCGTAAAGGAAGATCTTTTCATCTGTATAACCGGGTGCCGTAAAGATGAACCCTTTCTGCACTATTGTACTAGCTGCAAAACCCGTTTCCTCGATCAGTTCCCGTCGGGCCGTCTCATCCGGGTTCTCGCCTGGTTCCATAGTCCCGGCCGGGGCTTCATAGATGTACTGATCGATGGCATACCGGTACTGTCGGATCAGCTTGCAACGTGTCCCCTCAACTGGAAGAATCACAACAGCGTTGCTTGGATGGACGATTACCTTCTCCCGTTCAAGACCGTTTGGAAGTTTCACTGTCCGTTTTTCTATCCAGAGTTTCCTGCCGCGAAAGATTTCCATTTATTCCTCGTATTCTATCGGATCCTTTTGTCCGACCTCGGTAAAAGCTGCCCTGCGGAAGTGGCATGAACCACAGGTCCCACAGGCTGTTCCCTCGTTCCTGTAGCATGACCACGTGTGTTCGTACGGCACACCAAGATCAAATCCAACACGCAGGATATCGGTTTTTGTCATGTGAATGAATGGAGTAAAGAGCGTGATCTTCGTTGTATCTTTCGTTCCGAGATCGATCACCCTCTGGAATGCATCAATAAATGCCGGCCGGCAGTCCGGGTAACCGCTGTAATCCAGTGACTGGACCCCGATGAAGATTGCATCTGCCCCCCGTGCCTCAGCAAAACTTGTAGCGATCGAAAGCAGGTTCGCATTCCGGAACGGGACATAGGTATTCGGCACGTGAGCCCGTTCAGGATCAAACTCCTCAACCGCTATCTCTTTGTCTGTCAGACTGCTTGCGCCAAATTTTGAAAAATAATCCAGGTTGATTTCGACAAAAACCTCAGCGTTGAGAAAGCCCGCGATCTTTTTTGCGCAGGTCAGTTCTTTGCTTTCGGTTCGCTGGCCATAATTCAAGTGCAGTGCGAGGAGATCATATCCTTGACTTTTAGCAAAGTAGGCAAGAGTGGAGGAATCCATACCTCCGGATAGTAAACATACTGCTTTCATCTGGATGCTCCTTATTTGACTCCGATATGCTTATGCAGCTGGACCTGAAACCGGGCGGGGAGATTGTTCGTGAGGATGAACCGGGTAATGGCAGCATAATCCGTACCAAAGACCGGTGAGATGAATATTTCCCCTGCAATTGGGTTTTGGGCAATAATCTCCTGTGCATAATGGCAATCGGCCTCATCTTTCAGGACAAACTTCACACAGTCCTGAGGTCGGATTTTCGCAAGCAGTGCAAGATCACTCTGTTCCCCTGATGAAGGACACTTGACATCCATACAGATCGATGCATACGGAAGGCAACGGGTAAAATCCACGGTCCCGTTTGTCTCAATATCAATTACTGTTCCACGCTTTGAAAGAGATACAAGCAGTGGTTCGAGTTCATCGATCTGGAGGAGTGGTTCTCCCCCTGTGATACAGATGTAATGGGGATTGACCCGCCAGACTTGTTCAAGTACGGAATCAAGACTCATCTCCATGCCACCTGATTGCGCGTATCCTGTATCGCACCAGCGGCAATGCAGATTACAACCGGCAAGACGAATAAAAAGACAAATCTTCCCCTGGTTTCTGCCCTCCCCCTGGAGGCTCCTGAAAATTTCTGTGATCTTCATTTAGCAAGCTCGGCAAAACAATTCGGGGATTCCCAGACCCGGATTTTCGTCACTATTGCATCAATACCCTGATCCTTACACCTCGCATTAATATCGTCACGAATCAGGACTGCAAGTAATTCACTCGTGGGATCGCCAGGTGTTGTGATAACGTGCTGAAACGTTTCAATGCAGGGAACCATCGGGTCATCGCAGTTCAGGATGATCTGGTGATCATATTTTCCAATCACGTTTTTTATTTCATTATAATCGATAAGGATTTGTGTTGTTGCGTCGGGTTCTCCTTCTACCCAGACCTCAACTTTCCACCGGTGGCCGTGAAGGTTGGCGCATTTGCCTTGGTAGTGGAGGAGTCGGTGGCTCGCATCGATCTGCACTTCTTTATAGATCCCGATTTTCATCGTATATCATTGGCCGGGACAGGATATAATATTATTATGAGGCAGGGATAATAGTATAAGACAGGCAGGTGGGATGCCACAATTTATAAATCGGACCCCCGCGTTAGTATATATCTCAGTGTGGGTTATCGATAACCACAAAAACAACTAAAATGAGGCTCTTTAATGGGACAGGGTAAATTTGCAGCCAGAAAACTGGTTCGGGACTCAAATAAGTTCCGGTGGGCAGACAAGAACTACGCCCGCCGCGAACTCAACCTCGATGTGAAGTCAGACCCGTGTGAGGGTGCTCCACAAGCGAGAGGTATCGTGCTTGAAAAGATCGGTGTTGAGGCAAAACAGCCGAACTCCGCGATTCGGAAGTGCGTGCGCGTGCAGCTGATCAAGAACGGCCGGCAGGTCACCGCGTTTGCGGTGGGCGATGGCGCGATCAACTTCATTGATGAGCACGACGAAGTCGAGATTGAAGGTATCGGCGGCCGTCTCGGTCGTTCCATGGGAGATATCCCCGGGGTCCGGTATGTGGTCACCAAAGTCAACAATGTATGTCTCCATGAGATGGTCATTGGACGCAAGGAGAAACCGCGCAGGTGATTATCATGTCGGAAACACAAGGACAGAAGTTACTGTTCAACAAGTGGGATGTATCTGAAGTCAGTCTTACCGATCCCAGCCTCGTGCGCTACGTGACCCTCACCTCCCAGATCATCCCCCACTCCTGCGGCAAGTTCTCCCGCCAGGAATTTGGCAAGAGCAATATGATGATCGTCGAGCGGCTCATCAACCGCCTGATGCAGACCGAGAATAACACCGGCAAGAAACAGCTCGCAATCCGGATTGTGCGGGATGCATTCGAACTCATCAACAAGAAGACCAAACGCAACCCTGTTGAAGTGCTCGTAGAGGCAATCGGGAACTCCGGTCCCCGGGAAGAGACCGTCCGGTTAAAATACGGTGGTATCAATGTTCCCAAGTCTGTCGATACCGCCCCACAGCGTCGGGTTGATACCGCAATTGGTTTCATCACAGAGGCAGTCTTAAAGGGTTCCCGCTCCTCCAAGAAGAGCGCAAGTGCCATTCTTGCCGATGAACTCATTGCCGCCTCCAAGGGCGACATGAAATGTTACTCGGTAGGGAAAAAGGAAGAACGCGAGCGGATTGCAAAATCCGCCCGTTAATATCTTTTTTGAGGTTTTTTCATGTCCCGCGGCAAAAAAACGGTTGAGCGCGTAGTAGAGCTCATGAAGGATCCGAATCACATTCGGAACATCGGTATTGTGGCGCACATCGACCACGGCAAGACGACACTCTCTGACAACCTGCTTTCAGGAGCAGGTATCATCTCTGAGGAGCTCGCAGGAAAGCAGCTCTTCATGGATTCAGATCCGGAAGAACAGGCCCGTGGTATTACTATCGACGCATCCAACGTCTCGATGGTGCATGAGTATGAAGGTCAGGATTACTTAATCAACATGATCGATACGCCCGGTCACGTTGACTTCGGTGGCGATGTCACCCGTGCGATGCGTGCAGTTGACGGGGCTGTTGTTCTCGTCGATGCAGTTGAAGGTACCATGCCCCAGACCGAGACCGTGCTCCGGCAGGCCCTCAAGGAAGGTGTCCGCCCTGTTCTTTTCATCAACAAAGTCGACCGGCTCGTCAATGAGCTGAAAGTCGATGAGATGGAGATGCAAATCCGGCTCGGTAAAGTGATCGATAAGGTCAACAAACTCATCAAAGGCATGAACGAGGAAGCTTACAACAACGGCTGGAAACTCGATGCTGGTGCAGGTACGGTCGCCTTCGGGTCTGCGCTCTATAACTGGGCCGTTTCGGTACCTTTCATGAAGAAGAGTGGAATCTCCTTCAAGATTGTTTTCGATAAGTGCCGCGCCGGTGATATGAAATACCTGGCAAAGAACAGTCCGCTCTCGGATGTTCTCTTGGATATTGTGGTCAACAAACTGCCAAACCCGCTTGAAGCACAGAAACGCCGTATCCCGGTAATCTGGCATGGTGACAAGGAGACCAAGGAAGGAAAGGCGATGATCAACTGCGACGCCAAAGGTCCCGTTGCACTGATGGTCACCGATATATCCTTCGATCCCCACGCGGGCGAAGTTGCTACCGGGCGTCTCTTCTCCGGCAGCCTCAAGCGCGGCGATACGCTCTATGTGATGGGTTCGGCAATGAAGGAGAACCGTCTCCAGCAGGTAGGTATCTTCATGGGACCTAAGCGTGTCGAGGTCGAGGAAATTGTCGGTGGCAACATCGCCGCGGTTACCGGTCTCCGGGACGCGGTTGTCGGTTCCACCGTTACCAACCTGCTCGAAATCACACCCTTTGAGTCCCTCAAGCACTACTCTGAACCGGTAATGACTGTTGCCGTAGAGGCAAAGAACATGAAGGACCTGCCCAAGCTTGTTGAAGTGCTCCGGCAGGTTGCAAAGGAAGATCCGACACTGGTCATCACAATCAACGAAGAGACTGGTGAGCACCTCATCTCGGGTATGGGTGAACTGCACCTTGAGATTATCACTGGTCGTATTAAGCGCGACAAGGGTGTCGAAATCGTCACCTCGGAACCGATCGTTGTTTACCGTGAAACGGTTGTCCAGAAGATTGAGTCCGTTGAAGGCAAGTCCCCCAACCGCCACAACCGGTTCTACTTTGACCTCGAGCCATTGCCTGATGAAATCGTTGATCTGATAAAGAAAGGCGAAGTCTCCATGAACCAGCAGATGCTCGAGCGCCGTGATATCCTTATGAAAGCAGGTATGGACAAGGACGAGGCCAAGAGCATCAAGGACATAAAAGGCACCTGTATGCTTATTGATAAGACCAAAGGTGTCCAGTACCTCAACGAGACCATGGAACTGATCATTGAAGGTATCCACGAGGCACTTGCCGGGGGTCCCCTTGCAGATGAGCCGGTCCAGAATCTCAAGATGACGCTCGTCGATGTCAAGCTGCACGAGGATGCAATTCACCGCGGCCCGGCACAGGTTATCCCTGCCGTTCGCAGTGCCATCAAGGCAGGCATGCTGATTGCCGGGGACTCCCTCCTCGAACCGGTCCAGAAAATTCAGATCACGGTCCCGATGGACCAGATGGGTGCCGCAACTTCCCAGATCCAGGGGCGGCGTGGACAGGTCTTTGACATGCAGAGCGAGGGAGACACTATCACGGTTGTCGGTAAGGCCCCTGTTGCCGAGCTCTTCGGGTTTGCAGGAGATATCCGGTCCGCAACTGAAGGCCGTGCAATGTGGAACACGGAATTTTCAGGATTCGAACTCGTACCTAACAGCATGCTCAAGGAAGTTGTGGTTGCAATCCGTAAGCGCAAGGGCTTAAAAGAGCAGCTCCCTACCCCGTCAGATTATCTGGCGGCATAATCCCAGAATCCCTTTCCCATCCCATTTTTCAATATTTTTTGCCCGGTCATGTAATCATCCGGACCAAAATAGTAAACCCCTCTTACACCGAATTTTATTCTAATGGCCGATGAGCAGAAACTCAAAATTGTTATTTTCGGTGCGTTTGGTGCCGGGAAAACAACGTTAATAAAAACCCTTGATCCCGCATCGAACCATGTTGAGGCGGACTGTGCCGGGGGAACTACCACGATCTCGCTTGATTACGGACGGATCCGACTGGATGGAAAAAACATCTACCTCTTCGGCACCCCTGGTCAGGAACGATTTGAGTTTGCCCGTCAGGTCATCGCAAAGGGAATGGACGGTGCAATCCTTCTCATTGATGTAACGAGAGAACCGGATGACTTTACCCGACACCTGTATACCACATTGATCCATGCGGATGTACCTCTTGTAATTTTTTTGAACAAGGGGGAGACTCACGGTGCAAATCCTGAATTATTCAAAAGCCAGTTTGGCTCATCGGAAATCCGGAATGTTTCTGCTATGGATAAGGAGCAATGTATGAATGTTTTAGTTCAGTTTATCAGGAAACTCTCCCGTCGTGATGAGAGACAACACCCGTCTGGTCGGGATACATTGGCAAAAACCACGTAGTTCATTATTGTTCCGTGGACAAAAGTGTTCAATCGCCACCTTTTTTCAGGTATTTGCAATTTGTTCTGTTTGCCCAATTGATTCGTGTTATTGAAGAATAAACCGATATTGTAATTTTTATCTTATATCTGTTGAAAAATTTGACCTTCATATTCGCATTCTGTCAGGCTTTTGAGGGGTCAGATGGGGTAAAATACCTGGCATAAATCATATGGATTTAAACCGCGTTAGCTGCCAACCGTGGGCATCGTTTCCGCAGCCGGTTTTCAAAACAGACTTATTATAAGGCGTATTTTTTGGGATACCTGAAACGGAGTCATTTACAGGCTTTTTCAGAACACAAATTCATCAAAAAGGAAAAACGAAGCCCGTATTGGGTTTATTATTACTAGGGAATAATCTGCCATGTTGGCCCCGACAATAGAATCTATCAACAACTGACATGGAGAATGGCAACGAACGGGCGTGCCTCCTCTTCAAGATCCTGCATAATGTCCGGTGTCGGGCGTATAATGGTCACATACTCTTTGAGGATCTCATGGGCTTCGGTCGTTATGGGGAGATCCCCGTACTGCCCGGTCCCGATATAGACAACAAGGGGTTTTTCCCTTTCCAGTAATTCCAGTTCATGATCTGCAAGGGGGGTATGCCCATACTGCTGTTTCATTTTTTTGGATTTTTTCTTGGAACGTTTTGTTACGGTTTTGTCCGCATGGACAATCACATCATGATCGTACCGGATCCTGTCTATTTCGACCCATCCGAATTTTGTTTTCATTCAAGCATCCCCAAATCCCAACGTGGAACTATCCGCATCCTGAGTTCATGAGTCTTCCCGACATAGTCTCAATTGGACTCAATAAAATCATGAGAAAAAAGGATTCATCCAATGGGGAAATACAGGGTCGCATCTGATATCATGTCTCATCAGTATGCAGACAGTTTCACGGATTCTGTATCACTCTTCTTTTCTGGTAATAACTAAAGGAATCCTGTACTCCATATCCCTTAATGGAACAAACTTCGTTCCGATCATACGGATACCCTCCACGATCTGTTCTTCACCCCCTTCCGGAGCAATGGTGACGGCTATCACATCCACATAATCCGCGAGTGGACCTGCCCGTACTTTTGGGGCGAGAATCTCCTGTACCTGGTAGATCCCTGCCGAATTTGACATGGTGATGTGGAGTTCGAGTGGTTTATTTGCACCTTCCCGGATTTCTACCCGCTCAATAGAAAGTGCCGAGACCGAATGAATGCTGATACTCCCTCGTTCGAATGCCGCTCTCCCACGGCCTTTTGTCATATCGGTAGAGTCTCCGATGCAGACAAGAGCTGCCTCGATGGTCAGGGGCCGGGGCTCGCCATGGTGTGTATAAATTGCCGAGAGGATGAAGGATCGGATCTTTGTACGGTAGATCGTGTCCGGATACATCGCCGCAAGTAAACGATCGATAACCGGCAGGGCAACGCCAACACTGATATCTGCATGATCCACCCGGTGCACCATATTACCAAAATCATGGAATAATGTTGCGACAAGCACGATCAATGCCGCATCATCCTGATCGCCAAAACCTGCAGTGACTAAGTCCGGCTTGATGGAAGATCTCTCTAGGAGATTGAGCATAGTTAGTGCTGATGCCGTAGCGACCTGTGCATGTGTCCTGCCGTGATCGTTCATGCCTAGTTTTTTTGTTGCGATGAAATCCGCCATACTCCAGATTCCGCAGATCTCATCATCACCTATAATCAGGTTCCACATCGCCAGCGCTTTTGGTTTGCCAGCAAGGTTTTCTTCGATTGTAGCAACAGATCTGCGTGCAAGATCCGGCTCTTCTGCAGTGAGTGCAATCCCGGTATCGTGTACCATTGAATTCAATATCTGTTCACAAGCCGATATTGAGGTTGCGGTTGTGGCAGAAATGGGAAGTGAAAAAAGAGATGGAAACGGGTACTTGTTCTGTATCCGCGCTATCCGTCCAGATCAGTCAATGGTTGCTTTGAGAATTGTTACATTCTGGAGCGGGCGGTCATTGTGATCGGTTTTGACTTTTCCAATCTTATCCACCACCTCCATGCCGTCGATTACTTTCCCGAAGACCGGATGTTTGGCATCAAGGAAGTTGTTGTTGACCAGGTTGATGAAGAACTGTGAACCCCCGGTATTAGGTCCTGCGTTTGCCATGGAAATAGTACCCCGGTCATTACGGTTGCAGCTGGGGAACTCATCTTTGATAGTATAGCCTGGTCCACCCCTGCCGGTTCCAGTTGGATCTCCACCCTGCAGCATAAAGTCGTCAATGATACGATGAAAGATTACTCCATCATAGTACCCTTTCTTCACGAGGGTCTCGAAGTTGCCTGCGGTAATCGGCATGTCTGGATCAAGCGCGATAGTAATATTCCCCATGCTGGTTTCGAGCTGGACTTTTGTAGATTCTCCTGATGATGACATGATTACTAAGTATATTGTTTCCAGACTTTTCTGTGTTTTGAATAACCCTCAAAGCATACAGCAGGTAAAGATGATCATTACAATAATCAGGCCACAATCCCCTGGATGATTATGATATGAGATCGGGCGAGGAATATCATGGGTATCCCCAAATGATATAATCCCGGAGATGACATCGTTTAGTTTGTGGGATGAAAAAAAGGATTTACGGGAATGAACCCGTCAGATTATTTTTTTCTTTCAGTCACACAATCGGTTCCGGTTTTGAGAAGCCTTGATCCAAAGTAGGCAATTATACCAAGAGCCATAATGATGGAAACGATACCGGTGATGAGTACCAGGTTTCCTTTTCCCCGCATGTAGTCTGTATAGTCCTGTGCTGAGACGTCGATACCGAGAACCGCATAGGTGTTACCTGCTGAATCTGCTGCCGAATCATCGATGGGCGCATACGCAGAAATAAAGGATCCATACTGGTCTGTGTATGGTTCGCTGGTGGATTCGGGTGCTGATAGTGCGGCAAGAATGACCATTTTGTCCGGGGGTGTGTATATATCCCCGATCTTTGCCGAGCCCTGCGGATCTTCCAGGTACAGATCATCGACAAGGAACGTGATGGACTGGTCCTTGTTGACTTTCATGATGTACGCGTTTACGATATGATCATCCATGCTCCGCATCGTATTGAGCTGGGTGACTACTGATCGGTACTGCGGTGTGTTTTCATCGCCTGGTTTGATGGTTGCAAGATCGCTTGCATTGATCTGAGTAGCCATAACCGAGGCAGTTGATTCCAGTCCCATCCGCAAGCTGTTATTGATTGACTCTTTCTGTACTGAATAGGCCAGGCCGGTTAGTGCCCCGATCACGATGATTACGAGGATTACGCTCACCCAGATCTTTTTCATTACTGAACATTTATCGGTCATTTCAGGATCGCCTCCGAAGGATCGCTCTTATCGCAATGAAAGCCCCAAGACCCCCGATTGCCAGAACCGGAGAAATGGCTGACTGCGGAGTTGGGGTAGGTACCGGATTCATACTGATGTCTAGGGGGGACGTAACTCCGGAATTCACGGTCACGGTGGTCGAATAATCCACATATCCGGTATATTTAAGAATGACGCTGTGCTCACCCGGTGTTATGTCCGAAAGTGTTGTAGGGGTATAACCCCGGAACAAGTTGTCAACAAAGACATCGGCACCCGTTGGTGTTGAGGATATCGAGATTCCTCCTGATGTTGGCACCGGTGTCGGATTTGTCCCAATTGGGGTTAAGGGTGCGGCAATGTTTGTCTGGGTATTGGGCTGGATATAAATCGTGTTCATCCACTCGTTGTATCCGGGTGCAGTTACTTTGAAGATGTGGTTTCCGTTTGCAACATTGTAAAGCATAAGGGTCCCGCTTGACGGGATAAGCCCCATGCCGTTACTATCCATATAGACACTCGCTCCTGGTACTGATGTTATGGCAACAGTTCCAAAAACTGCCGGGACAAGACTGACGGGCAGGGTTTGGGATGAACCTGCCGTAACATAAACGGTCGATGTGGAGGATGAATACCCTGAAAGACTCACAACAATCTGGTGATTGCCAGGATACAATGTCAGAGAGATCGGGGATTTGCCCTGATAAACTCCGTCAGCATAAACAAGCGCTGAAGTGGGGCTTGAGGTTACCGTTACGGTACCCGTGTTCCTGGGGGGTTGTGGGGATGGCTGGAGTATCGGGTAGTAGGGGGTGGTCTGCCCGGCCTCGACTCCAATGAATCTTGTATCCGGGGTATACCCTGAAAGTGTGGCTTTCATGGAGTACGTTCCCTGGGGAAGATCCGGGATGGTGAGTGGTGAATACCCGTAAAACTGTCCATTGACATAAATTGCTGCACCGGCTGGGGACGATTGAGCATAAATTGCTCCATTCTGGACCGGGGGTGTCGTTGGTATGGTTGTTACGGGATTGATGGTGGCATATACCGAGACATGTTCTGTATCTGCTGGCATGTGAGAGAGTGCGCCGGACCATGTTGTATATCCGGTTTTTTGTACGGAGATGGTTTTAATGGGTGTCCCTTCTGGAGAGACGGCAACTGAAAGGATGCCCCCTGAAATTGTCCCTTGATAACTCCCGTCAAAATAGACCGAAGCTCCGTCAACATTGCAATACGTATCGATCCATCCCTTGCCTCCTCCAACCATTGTTGGCTCAATGGTGATGGTCAGAGTCGGTAAAAGCGTAGGCAGGATCGTTACCGGCTTTTCTGTGGTGGGCACCAGAGTGGGTTTAGCAGTCTGCTCTGTGGTGAGCACGGTTGTTGGCTGTACCGTTATTGTTGTCGTGGCAACTTTTGTCGGATCTGTGAGGGTTATTGTTGGCTCCACCGTCTGAGGTGCAGTTATGTTTGGCATAATCTCTTCAGCTGATACTGTTGCAGCGAAAAGTGCACACAGTACAAAGATGGAGATCAAAGCCACATACGTTTTCTTCATGGTGACTTCCTGTATTCTACTATCTGGAGAACGCTATAAAAAGGGTTTGTTTCATCGGATGAGTGAATGGTATGTGAGAATTATTTTCCGAGTTCCCGAACGACACGAGCAAGTCGGGTCATACCCTCTTGGATCCTGTCTTCGTCAGCATTTGAAAAATTAAGCCGGATTGTATCGTTACCCCCGCCATCTGTATAAAACGGGAATCCTGGGAGGACTGCAACCTTGTTTCGGATACCCTCCTCAAAAACTGCACGTGCAGAGATACCATGAGGGAGTGTGGCAAGGAGGAACATCCCTCCTTCCGGCTGAGTGCGGGAAAGTTCCGGCATCATATCATCGAACAGGTCACACATCAGCCGACACCGGCTCTCATAGACCCGGGTAATTTTGCGGATGTGGAGATCAAGATCGTGTGTAGTGAGATAATTATGCAGAATCTTCTGGCAGAGGAAATTCGTGTGCAGATCTGCGGCCTGTTTGACAACATTGAACCGGGACAGGATTTCTATCGGTGCATAAATCCAGCCGATGCGCATGCCAGGCGCGATGATCTTGGAAAAGGATCCGGATATGACCGTCTGGTCCGGCAGGTAATTCTTCACGGGAAAGCGGGGACGGTTGTCAAAGAAGAGTTCACCAAAAGCGTCGTCCTCGAAAAAGACCGTGCTGGTATTCTCGACGATCTCTGCAACGGCACGTCTTTTTTCCTGCGAATAGGTTTTTCCTGATGGATTCTGGGAGTTGGGAATGCCATAAAAGAATTTTATCGGGTAATCCTGGAGAAGTTGTCTGAATGCATCAATATCAGGGCCGTCATCTTCGAGCGGCACCGTATGGATTGTCGGTTCATAGAGTGAAAACGCTTCAATAGCTCCGAGGTAGCCTGGGCGCTCCATGCCGATATGATCATTTCGGTTTAAGAAAATTTTTGCAAACAAGTCGAGGCACTGCTGTGAACCATTGACAATCTGGATTTCTTCTGCGGTTGCAGAAAGGCCAAGTCGGGAACGGTACCGTTCAGCAATAAAATCCCGCAAGGGCCGGAAGCCATCCGTGGTGGTGTACTGGAGTGCTGTTTCGGCCTCATCTTCAATGACCGAAATAGTTGATTCACGGATACCTTTTATATCAATGAGTGTTGATGCAGGAAGGCCTCCCGCAAAAGAGATGATTGATGGATCACCCGATATTTGGAATAGTTCTTCAAGAAATGATGAAGGGGCCCGGTTCAGCCGGTCTGCAAACGCAAATGTCATGATACTGTTGTCACCATGGATATGAGAATCCGTTTGGTGGCTACATCAAAAAGCCTATTGGGAAACCCGGTATCGAAACCGTTAATAATGTGTTCTTCGCGAAATTGGCCTTTGGATTTTTGTATCTCCAGTGGAAGGGAAGGGGTATATGAAGATTATCAATTTGCCGGATTGAGTGAATATGTGAAAAATTATAATAAAATCCGGAACGCAGGAAACAATGGACATTTTTTAAAATACAATTTTACTTGCGTTAACAGGTCCCATTTATCCGGTAAAGCATGTGACTCTGTGGACACAGAATCCTGTACGAAAAGAAGGGGAGGGTCCAGGACAGAAACGGTTTACAGGTCCCCGCCACGCCCTCTTCGTGAACGGCTCCTGCTCCGGTGTGATCGCGGCTTCTCGCGGAGAATCCATGCGGATATACAGATAAGGGCGATGATGATCACCAGAACTACCGGCAGGATCCATGAAGATCCTTCCGATGTTGTGCCGGTTGCATTCTGTGTTGTGTTCATTGCCTGTGCGGGAGTAGCAGTTGTCACGACCGTGGTCTTTACTGGTGTAACTGTTGTTGTCATAGGGGTTGTTTGCGAATCAGTAACCGTTAGGTAATCTGTCGCTGTTGTCGTGTGGCTGCCAATACTGTTGGTTGCCGTAAAGGAAATCGAGTACGTGCCGGGATTTGTATACGTATGGGACGGATTCTGAAGTTCACTGGTACTCTCATCCCCGAAATTCCATTTCCATGAAGTTGGAGAGTTCGTTGAGGTATCCATGAACTGGACTTTTATCGGTGCAATCCCCGTAGTGACATCGGATGTAAATGACGCAACCGGAGGGGATGTTACCATGTATACTGTGATGTACCCATCTTTTGTGACAACATTGCTTCCTGCAGCGTTCGTTGCAGTCAGTGTGACGGTGAATGTGCCGGCATTTGTGTATTTATATGTGGGATTTTGCTCCGTACTCCAACCCCCGTCTCCAAAAGACCACATCCATGATGTCGGGGATCCGGTTGATTTGTCTGTGAATTTGATCGTAGCTGGTGTTGTTCCATACCGTTTGTTTGCGGAAAACTCTCCTTCCGGGGGATTTGTAACCTGATTAACCGTTATGTAACCATTATGTGTGATTGTATTGCCACCATCAGCGTTTGTTACGGTCAGTGCGATGGTATACGTTCCTATCGCTGAGTAGGTATGTGCAGGATTTTGCACAGTACTCCATGCCCCATCTCCGAAGGACCACGCCCACGCAGTGGGGGATCCTGTAGATGTATCATTGAACTGAACAGAAAGGGGAACTGTTCCAGCGAGCACATCGGAAGTAAATGATGCAACTGGAGCTGATGTATCAGCGGATACCGGTATGATGAGCATCATACCGGTAAAAAGAACTATGAGCCATCCCGGGACGTTTTTCATGCTGTTCCGTCCGACCGCGGTTGTTTTTTTTTCCAGTACGAAGGGAAGTAGCACATATCGACACCAGTGTTCGTTTTTATATACTCTAAATTTTCACGTTATTCTTTTATAGTTATCCTTAATTTTGATGGAGTGGGGCGGACAAGTCCCGGTAATTTTTAGTTTTTGGGATTTATCGTTGTAATTGTCCATGTTAAAGAAGAAAAATAAAGCATACGGGTTATTTAAATACCGTAAATTCGAATGCACTCACCGTATTGATAAGGAAAATCCATGTAACCTGGTAAGGGACCCATCGCCATGATTCAAACGGTGCACCTGGTTCAAGATAATGACCGGTGCAGGAAGCGCAGGAATTTTTTTTACGGAACCTGGGTAATGGGGTCTTCCTACCGTGGCAAACAATGGACATGATAATCCAAAGATAAAATCCATCATCGTTATGGGAATGCAAACAATCTGTTTTTCCAGATTATGATGATCCCGGATTATCAGATATTGTTTCCACTCCTGAATGGTGTTTCATTATTCTCTTTTTGCTCGTGATAATCAATGAGGCGTCGCACCTCTTCGTATACTTTCTGTTTGTCTTTAATACCCGTGAACAGGATGCGGATATTGTCAATATCATCCTTGAGGTATGCAGCTTCATCATACACGACCAGAAGGATCTGCCCGTCAGGCCCAAACGTATGTTCTTCGGATTCCCCCTGCATATACCGTTTACGCTGTTCCTTTGTCGGGGCAGCGTATTTACTCTCAAACCGGAAGACTCCCGTATTCCCCACCTACGTATCTCTCATTGTATTCCGTTATCTGGCAATTAATTCTCTGTGACCCGATGAGGTCCGGCCGGAGAAAACTTATTTGTCCGGTGCCCGGCAATGATCATTCAGGCTTTTTTATGGATTCAATCCACATCGAGAAAATCATACGGTCCCGACGCAGGACTATCTCACTTATCGTTACACCAAGTGGAACCTTGATTGTACGGGCACCTGTGCGGACCTCCATTACCTATATCGAGAATCTTGTCTTGGAGAAGCGTGCCTGGATCCAGCGAAAGATGACTGAGATGAAGAACCGGCCGGCTCCCCCGGAGCGAAAATTTGTAAGCGGTGAAATGGTTCTCTATCTCGGCCGGAATTATCCCATCTGTATTGCAGATCCTGATGTTGTGTGTACTCCCGGGATCAGCAAGGACAAATTTTGTGTGCCCTGTGGGAATACGGCAGATATTGCCCTATGGTTAAATCAGTGGTATATTGCTGAAGCAGCCCGAATTTTTACTGTCCGGGTTGCGTGGTTTGCCATGATTACCGGCAATGAGCCAGTCTCGATTCGGATATCTGATGCCCGACAACGGTGGGGTTCGTGCAGTTCAAGCGGGTCGGTGAATTTTAGTTGGCGTCTTGTGATGGCACCTCTGGAAATTGTGGATTATGTTGTTGTCCATGAACTGGTGCATTTAGGACAACCGGATCATTCGAAAGCATTCTGGGAAAAAGTCCGTGATATCATGCCCGATTACAAGCGACGCAGGCACTGGCTGCAGGAGAATGGGAGATTGTTGACTCTGTAAAAATAATCCTGAATGCCCCTGGACTCACATCTGTGGTGAAAAAGGATAGTCCTGATCAATTATCTTGTAACTCAATCCTGAAGTCATAGTCACCCAGACAATCACCCGGTCAGTCGTCGTTGTTCCCATCAGCATAACGGTTGCACCCATCTGCGGATTTTCTACGTATCCTTTTTCCTGAATTCCATCAGAACGGATAACCGTAACGTCCATGCGTTCGGTCATACCAAGCCCAAGTCCCCCGTTATACGTTACTGTAATGGTGGGATTTTCGGAGATTGTGTTTCGATTAACCGTCACGCTGACCGATTCAAAATCCGGTACAGTATCGGTTGGTCCCGGAATAAGTGAGTAGGTCTGAGTGGTAAGTGGCGTAATTGTAGCAGTTTGAACTGGGGTGGGGACCGTTGATGCAGGCAATCCCTGCTTCTGTGTGGAATCATGGGTACATCCTGCGATTAATAAGCAGCTTATAAGGGCAAGAATGATGACGGGATATTTTCTTTTCATACCCATGTGTCAATCTGAACAAGAATAACTCTTCCTTTTACTACACCCCGCCAAAATGAAAAACGATCGTTTCTTATTTTTACTGGCTCTTCTCCAAATTTGGGATTTATGGATTCAATAAAAAATTCCTTCGGTTAGAGAGATCGTTCTGATCAAGATCCAGACCTCCGCGTTCTACTCGAAGATCCTCCCCGGTAAGTGAGTAGCGCAAAAGTCGGCAGACCTTTTGCGCGTAGTCAATCCCAAGAGGGGGTGCCCGAGCGGCGGGGACAAATGTCCCCGAGAGCGGTTAACCGGAGAACGTTAGATTCCACCGCACCGTTGGAAAATTTTCAGTTTGAAATATTCGATGTCCCGAAAACCAAAAGCAGCCCGTTTTATGACGTTAATTTTGTTGTTGAATCCTTCAGATCCAGCATTTGTAAGTCGGTGTTTGAAATAATTAAGTATCCCGTAGATGTAATTCTGTATCATTGAAACGACCGGTGTAAATTCTTCGATACCCGAATCGCTGACATTTTTGAACCATTGTTTCAATCTTACTGTTTCCCAGTCCTCATTCACATCATCAAAGATGTCAGCGATTTCCTCTTTCAGAACGTACGCCTTATACAACGGTTTATTCGATTCCAGAATCTGATCCAGACTTTCAATATCCTCTAGTTCAGTAAGGTTTTTTCGTTGGTGAAGAATCAGAAAACGTTTATGTTTCATCTCTTTTCTCGTAGATTTGTCGGACTGCGCAAAAACTTTCTTCCGGACTTTATCAACTGCCTCGTTAACTTTTTTGATGATGTGAAATTTATCGAAAACGATGTCAGCCGATGTATTCTTTTTGACGCTGGTGATGTAGGGATCCCACATATCCATGCAACAGACCGTGATGTTCCTGGACTTTTCCGGGCCGAGTTCGGTAAAGAATTCATCGAGCGTAGCAGTCTTTCGTTTGAACCCGATCCAAACGACTCTTCTTGCGGTGATATCCCGGACAATTGTCAGGTAGTTATGACCTTTCTGGTACGCAATCTCATCGATACCGATCTTTGTCGGATTCAATGTCTTCAAATCAATCATTTTATCCTGGATTGATCGTTTGTCGATGTCTTTCACAGTCTTCCAATCGAGACCCCATATGGCAGATGCATCCGTTAGGGGCATTCGGGATGTACAGAATCCCACGGCGTCTTCAAGTGCTTTTGTACATCGAGAATAGGGACGTACAAACTCCAGGTACTCAATTCCACGATACCCACAAGCACAACAACGAATTTTATTCTCATCAAACACGATGTGACTTTGTTTATTCCGGAGGTTCAGATCCCGAACGATTCGAGTATAGCTTTCTTCAATGTGGCTGTGGTCTGATCCACACTGCGGACACTTTGAGGGCCCCATTTTTTTCAGGATTATGTACACGTGATTCGCGGTGTCCTGGATGTAGGTGATTTTATATCCCGAAAAGAAAAACAGGTTCTTGAATACGGTTTCGTATTTACTCCGTTTGCGATTCATGGGCAAATGAATTTCACAAACGGAGTTCAAAATACTCTTCTTCTAAATTTCTCCTCATCCTAATTCTGGAGAAGAACCAAATTTAAATCAGGACGGGCCTGGGGGGATTCGAACCCCCGACATCCGGGTTAGAAGCCCGGCGCTATGTCCAGGCTAAGCCACAGACCCACTGGGTGCCAATAGCATAGGTGTTGCAGGATAATTAATCTGATTCATTGATGCACAGAAAAATTCCCTCTTTTGGGATTCCCCAGCTGATTTTCGTCGGAATTGTGTTCATTAGCAATACTCGTTGCTTTATTCAAAATGCCAAAGATAATTAAAAAAATATATCGTATGCCGGTTCCAAAGTTTTGCAGTCTATTAACCGCAAAGGACCTGTTACCATGAAATTATTACCTTTCCTGATCTGCGCGATATTTAGTATCGTGTTATTAACCGGCACCGTATCTGCCGTTGGAAATATTTCTGTTACATCAACCCCCGATGGGGCAACAGTGTATGTAGATAGTATCAATAAAGGTACATCCCCTATAACCGTGCAAGATCTTACCAGCGGAGCACATAATATTCTCATTCAAAAAACAGGATATCAGGATTATACTACAAGCGTCACAGTGAGCGATGATGCAACCGCAACCGTCACTGCAACCCTTGTATCCGCGACCCCAGCGCCGGTAATCACCAGTATCTCCCCGGCGTACGGCCTGAATTCCGGTGTCGTTAGTATAACGAACCTTGCAGGAACCGGATTCACCAGCGGGGCTACCGTTGTACTTGCAAAAAGCGGGGAAACAAACATACCCGGCACCTCGGTTTCGATCGTTTCAGCAACAAAAATTACCTGCGATTTTGACATCACGAGCAAGACAACCGGCAATTGGAATGTTATCGTCACCAACCCCGATGGCCAGTCCTCTACGTTCAGCAGCTTTGAAATCCGAAGCCCTTCATCAGTCACCCTGTCGTCCATTACCCCCTCCTCTGCGATAAACGACAGTGTCGTCACGATTACCAGTCTGGCCGGAAACGGTTTTGTATCCGGTGCAACAATGAAACTGAAAATGTCTGGCGCCAATGACATCCCGGGTACAATTACTTCATTGAGCAGCACAACGATTGCCGGAACATTCAACCTGATCTCAAGGACACCTGGTTCCTATGAAGTTTGTGTTGCGAATGATGCCAGTACCTATGTCTGCGGTCTTACCTTTACGGTCAATTCCCCGAGTTCCCTGCTTAATGGCAGTGTCAGCTTTGAATCCAGCCCTTCCGGTGCTTCGGCATTTCTGGACTCTGTATACCAGGGAAAAACCCCGATAACCGTGTATAATATCACCCCGGGAACCTATACAGCACTTTTACAGAGATCCGGGTACCAGGATTATTCCAAGACTATTAAAGTCACGGCCGGAAACAGGACCTATGTGTCAAAAACACTGGATGATGAGATTACCACAACCGAAAGCACAGCAATCCCGACAACAATAACCACAGCCCGGACCACGAGAAAATCCACGCTTAAAACCCCAACCCCCTGGCCCTCCGATACACCGACTCAGGCTTCCCCTGTGGGGACACTAGCCATAATCGGTGCGGTCGGAATTGGATTCATCGTTCTGAGAAAACCATAATCATCATTTTTCCCACATGGCTTTTTTAATCGGGTTTTGCATTGTTCTCATCCTCTTTATCGTTTCGTACTCCCGAATCCAAAACGGAAATAATATCACGTTATAATGACCTTTTTACATAACAATTAGACGTTATAATTAAACAAAAAGTAATATAAGTTTGACATACGTACCTGTTGTTGGTGACTGAGTCAATGAAAACACTGCCGGTACTTGCCGGTTTGCTGCTGGTACTTCTGCTGCTTCCGGTTGTCGTACTGGCAGATGACACAAATACAACTGCAACAAGTGAAACAACGGTTGCTGCGACCACGACAGAGACAACCGTGGCGGCGACAACGACAACAGCAACAACCGAAACGACAACTGAAGTAACAACAGACACAACGACAGAAACAACAACAGAAGTTACGACAGAAGTAACAACCGAAACAACCTCCGCGTACGGAAGCATCTATGCCGAATCAGATCCTGAGGGTGCTGCTGTTTACCTTAATTCGAGTTACGAGGGCGTAACCCCTATCACCCTGTCGGATATTACTCCCGGCTATTATGAGCTGCTCCTGACATTGGATGGCTATTGCGATTCAGTTTATACTATCGGGGTGGTTGCCAACGACGAAACTGATATTTACGATACCATGATTTCCGTCAATGGAACCCTGTATTTTTCATCGTACCCTTCCGGGGCATCGATTTTCCTTGATTCTGTTTATCAGGGAGTAACGCCCCTCACCCTGTATGATGTTACAGCCGGCACCTATACGGTTCTTCTCCAGTTATCCGGGTATGACGATATGTCCGGCAGTTACACCGTTACTGCAGGAAACCAGACATCAGTCTATAACTCCTTCACGAGTTCTGTGACAGAAGAAACAACAGTCCCGACAACCATAGCGACATCGAAAACAACGACAAAGACGACTACTGCAAAAAGTTCCGTAACCGTTCCGACAGCATGGCCCACGGATACAACCCCCGCTTCCCCGGTTGGTATCCTGACTATAATCAGCGGGGTCGGTCTCGGCATGCTGGTATTGAGAAAACCCTAAAAAGAAGGGGGATCAACCCGCATGATAACATGCGGATTTGAGCACTTCAACAGCAACCGGTTTGCACGCCCCCTCGTAATAAACTTCTTTGACAACCGACGATGCACAATATTTTACCTGGATGCGTGCCGATACTCTTTCTCGTTCTTCGTAATACGCTCCCGGGGAATATTCCATGATCCGCTTCATGGAGATGTTTGTTGCAAGTAAAAATACGCAGATTCCGACATCTCCCGGTCCAAGATCTTCAAGATCGATAGAGGTTATGAAGATGTGCGTATTATTGCCGGGCTCTACTTCTACTATCGTTACGATATTATGCGTACTCTGGAGCTCGATGGTGCGTGGCCGTCCTGATTTGAGATCCTTGATAACTTCCGGTGAAATCCCTGTTAATGCAGCACATTTCATGAAACTCACCCGTACATCGGCAGATCTTTTTTCGGTGACGTTTCAGCAGACTGCTGCACTTCCTCAGCAATCTTTCCCATGCTCTGTTCAATCTCGACGGCCTGTTCGATAAGCGGCTGGACGTCAAGACCGAAGTTGTACATTTTGTTGAGAACGTCAATTGTTGCAGCAGAAGCACGGGGATCTGGAGCGTTGATGGTCTCTCCGAGGAGGCCATACCCGGGAATACCCCGGATCTTACACTCGGTCAGGATGGTGGATGCGATACCGGAAATGCTTCCTATTGGCAGGATATTGGTAACATCCTGAATCCGTGGGAGGGCTTCAGGTGTCGTGGCAACACCGAAGACCCGTTTTTCCGGTTCGTTTGTAATGATCCCCGCAATCGTTAAGACCTCTTTTGGCTTGAACGGCGCTACCCAGTCCATGAGACCGTTGGCGATCTCATAACATATGGCAGGGTGGATCGGAATATCTGCAACGATCGCAGCGATATCATTTTTCGTGTAGATCCTGACCGGGTCATTGATCACACCTTTATTCATCATTGCAAGAGGTGGGAAAAACTTGGAAGTCATGGTGCCGACCAGATCGAACTCTAACTGATCGACCATATACTGGAGCGCAATGGTACCCACAAGACCGCTTCCCGGGAACCCAAGCAGGACTGCGGCGCCCCCTTCCGGCAACGGTTTTGAGAAGATCTTTAAATCACTTGGATTATCTGCCGTCATTAGATTAACATACACCCAGTACTAAAAAAGTATTATGCAAGAATATCCCATCAAACGAGGGCTGACAAAAGATCTGGAAATACGGATGGTTGCTGAGATGAAAACCTGTTTCGGCGTCGAACCGGTGAAACATGAGAAAGGATACCGGATCAAATTCGGTGCGCTCAAGCGGCTGGATGTCGTAGCCGGTACCGGTAACAAGAGCGTGATTATTGATACTGAATCGGATCTCACCGCAGGTGACGAGTCAATTATTGATACAAACAAGCGGTTCCGGAAATACCTGGATGCAGTAACCGGCTTTTCCACCAAGGAACGGGTCAAGCGGGCGAAGACTCCTGCGGAAAATTAAGTCCTTCGTATCCGAAAAATTGAATGGTCTGGCAGGTACCGATTGCTACCTGGCCAGTGCCGTGTTTTTTTGTTTTTATTCCCTGTATAGTCAGATTCCTTGAAGCATCCGTCTGCCCCGCTTACCGGAGATTTTTCCTTATTATTATCCCCAGTATTGCAACCGCACCCATTACCAGTAATGGTTCCAGCGACGATTTCGGAGTAGTTGTTGTTGTTACGGGCACTTCTTCAATTGTGGGTATGATGGTAGTGACCATTGTTATTGGTACGGTTGGAGTCCCGAGTGTTGTAATCTGTGATGCAGGGGCAAATGTTTCTTCCAGGGGCTCTGTGTTGCCGAGTAAATCGTACCCGTACAGGTTTGTCTGGTCGGAGAATGCAATGCGGGTCCCGTCGCCGCTCACCGCGACTGAACGCTGCTGGATAATCGTATTGGCTTTTGTTTTTGCAATTACCGTCCCATCCCCGTTAAGGACAAAGAGCATCTTATCAACGGTTCCCCCGGCAATAACCGATCCGTCATCAGAAATATCAACTCCGTTGACCCACTGGTCAGTAGAATATTTCCAGAGTGTTTTACCGTTCCCGTCGATGAGAAGGATATTTCTGTCCTGGCTCCCGATGACGATCCGGGAACAATCTTCAGAACAGGCAATGTCGATAATGGCATTACTGGTGACATCTTTCATCCAGTTGAGCGCGCCGGTATTCGTGTGGGATGAAACCCGGTTTCCCCCGGCAGTAATAATCGTGGAACCATCGGCCGAGAATATAATCCATGAATCAAGACTTCCGGATTTGTTGTCCGCCCATATCAAATCCAGGGATGGGCTGAAATACCTCAGTCCCCCATCTGTCGCCATGACAACCAGGTCCGCTTTTGGGGAAATGCCAATTGATTTTACAAGATCAATCTGGTTGCGGCCGATAAAATCCCCGTTGTATGCCCAGGAATTGATGTTGGTTTTATCATCAGCCGTGATTACGAGACTCCCGTTCCGTGAAACCGCTACAGCCCGTATCTGGCCGTCCATATTCCGGTTCCAGAAGTCCGCTCCGTCTTTGTCGAGCACCTGCACGCTCCTGCCAACCCCGGATACAACGTAATTCCCATCCGGGCCTATCATAGCGATCATGCCCGATCGTCCACCCCACTGCATACTGCCGCTCCAGGTCCGGACAATTATCTGCTGACCTCCGGCAAACACCTTTTTATCATCTTCGGTAAATGTTACGCCCTGGTATGGGTTTTCTGTCGGGGATGCAACTTTCCATGCAGCCCCAAGGCTTGCCCCGCTGACCGGTACAGCACAGGATAGGAGAATGAAGATACTGATTATACAGAGAAACCGTAAACCGGGAGTCATATGGACAAACCGTTCTCTGCCGGGCATTATCTTATTTGTGGAACTCCGGGGTTATATCAATGAAAAAATAAGTGTGCCTTGGGCATCTAAAAATGGATAAAAAAATTATTCAATAATAATTGCCGGCTTGAACGGCAGGGCGGTTGCCGCTTTGGCATGACCGCTTGATTCAGCGTCCGTAATATGAACCGGAACCCCAAATTCCTGTTCGAGGAATGCCTGGGCACCTTCAAAGACTGCCCGCTCGTTGACCGGTTCCCGTACGAGGGGTTCGACCACGTGCGGTGGCAGCCGGTGGATAAGGGTGGTGCACTGCTTGACGGCATCCGTTGCATCCCTTCCCCGGTTCCGCATCGATTCGTCTTTCATGATCTCTTTTAAGACCGTGTTGCGGTCAGACGCTGTTGCAATCGTTTTGAAGACCTGCTGTTTCCAGGCCGGTGCAAGGGAGATCGTGATTGACTTGGGAGTGATCTGGATCAGTTTCTGGATCGATTCGATATCCTCAACAGTCCTTGCAAGGAGTTCTTCAGCGAGTTCGACCCGCTCGCTGACCAAAGCCCTGTCTGCAACCGGCCAGGGAGCAAAGGAGACCAGTCCTTCCCCGGCCAGCTCCTTCCAGAGGTGTTCGGTTGTGAACGGGATAAACGGCGAGAGGAGCCGGACCCAGACCGAGCAGAGGGTATGAAGTTCCCTGCTGCCATCGCAGTCTTTCGGGAGCCTGCGGCGGTACCACTTGAGATCGGTTTCGATGCCGAAATATGCTTCCTGCAATGCCTGACGTGTCTGGAAACTGGTGAGTGCTTCTGTAGTCCGCTCGATATGGGACTGGAGCCTGCTGATCAGCCAGCGGTCTATGTCGTGGGGCTCACCCTGTGCGTCCTTGTTGTCGAGGATGGTGTTGTAGAACCGTTCGATCTGCTTCTTGGTCGATATGACCAGCTCGTTTCTCCAGTCAAAATCCTGCCATGGTTCGGCACTGCCCATCAGGAACATACGGACCGTATCGGCTCCGAATTCACTGACCGCATCTTCAAGCAGGAAAACATTGCCCTTTGAAGAGGACATTTTTGCCCCGTTCAGAAGTCCCATGCCAAAGACGACCATTCCCTGCGGAAGCTTATCCTTCGGGAAGATAGTCACGTGGTGGAAGAGCTGGAAGGTGAGGTGGTTTGAGATCAGGTCCTTTGCCGAGAACCGGAAGTTGTACGGGTACCAGTAGAGGAACTCCTTTCGCATTGCATCCAGTTTCTTCTTCTCGGGAAGGTCTTCGGATTCCCTGCCAAGGAAAATGTAATCAAAGACTTCCGGAGTGAGGAGTTTTGGCTCGATATCGCGGATCTTATGGGCAATAGTGTAGTACGCCATATAGATGGTCGAATCCGAAAGGGGTTCGATGAGCTGCTGGGTATCCCACGGGAACCGGGTGCCAAGACCGACCCGGCGGGTGCAGGCCCAGTCCTTGAGCCAGTCGACAGTACGGTCGAACTCGGCCCGGACTTCCGGGGGAACGAGCGCCATATCCGCAAGCTGGTCTTTGACCTGCTGCTTCCATTCGGGGTCGCTGTATTTTAAGAACCACTGGTCGTGGAGGATCTTGACCCTGACCCTGTTGCCGCACCGGCAGACGACCGGCCGCTGGTCGAACTCGTACATGACAACCGAGTCGTACTTTTCAACCATGAGGGCTGCGACATCGTCACGGGCTACCCGGACGGGTTTGCCGCCGAATTTCCCGAAGAGTTTTCCTTTCGAGAACTCGGCCGAGTAGATCTCCTGCGTGAGGGCATCCATCCGGCTGTCCATCTGGTTGAGGATGCCGGCTTTCTCGACTGCATACTGGGCAGGGATTTCGCCATATCCTTCGACTTTGATGAGCGGTATTGGCTTGATCTCGGTGTATTTTCCTGCCTGCTGAAGGTCGCGGAGAGCAATGTAATCGAATGGTGCATGGGCAGGAACGCTCATGACCATACCGGTTGCCATGTCGGGATCGACATACTCTGCCGGGAGGATCGGCACTTCACCGCAGAGCGGGTGGCTGACCTTTTTCCCGACCAGATCCGAACCTGGGATCTCTGCCTGGATTTCTACCGTGTGATCCTGTAATGCAAGTTTCTCTGCTGCCTCTTTCGAGACGATCCATGCCTTGCCGTCAACGAGTGCTTTTACGTATGTGACCGTTGGGTTTGCCCAGAGATTGGTAACTCCGTGGATGGTCTCGGGACGCAGGGTTGCAGTAGGGATGAATGCATCCCCGAACCGGAACATGACCAGCGTGAACTTGATCACTTCGGCTTTGTCCCCTTCGAGGAGGTCGTGGTCACCGACCGGGTTGTCATCCACCGTACAGAACCGGACCGGATGCGCTCCTTTGATTACATGACCTGCATCGAAAAGGTACTTCCACTGCCATTCGATGAATTTGCTGTAGGTCGGGTCGACCGTTATGAACCGGCGGCGCCAGTCAATCGAGAGGCCGCAGGCAGTCATGACCCGCTGGTACTCGGCTGCGAAGTGCCGGACAATCGTCAGCGGATCGACGAATTCGTCAAGTACGTTCTGTGGCACCTTGTAAAGGTCGCGATAGAGATGGATTGTTTTTGGATCTTTGTTTGCGATCCGTTTCGATATGCCGATGACCGGTGCTCCCGTGACGTGGAATGCCATCGGGTAGAGCACCTGTTTGCCCCGCATGCGCCAGAACCGGGCAATGACATCGGGGACGATATAGGTTCGCCCGTGCCCGACGTGCATGGCCCCGCTCGGGTACGGGTATGCGACATTTAAGTAATATTTTTCAAGATTCGACGGGTTGGACTCAAAAGCGTGCGTCCACTTTTCCTGTGCTTCTTCTTCAAATTCGGCCAGATCAAATTCGCTCAAAGCATTTCACCTTCGTAACTCGATTTCCCCGACTATACCGGTCGTATCTTGATGTTCTCTTTATTCTGGTAGCGCCGGATCATCTCCTGCGCAATACTGGAATTCTTCGCAAGGCTGATCTCTCCGCTCTCGTTGACGGTTGCTGTGAAAAGATACTCTTTTCCGGCGAACACGTCTACGATCCTGCCGCTCTGTTCTGGAGCAACAATCGTGAGCTGTTTCTTGTCGGTCTGGATCCGGATGCCGCCGCCGAGATTGATGTCGTCCTCGCTGATCTTAGGCTGGGGGAGATCGTAGTCGGACCGGGGCTTGATGTCGATACCGACACCAATCTTGTTGACAATCCCGGAGATGTTCTTGCCGCCTTTGCCGATTGCTGCGGGAACGTCCTTGTCATCGATGTAAACGACAGCTTTGGTATCGCTGATCATCTGGACATCGACAAAGCCTTCCGTGTAGCGTCCGATCTCGCGCTGGATCTCTTTTTCCATGAGTTTCCAGCCGGGCCGGTCATCGCTCTCCTTCTTGGGAGCCGGGGATGAGGGTGCTGAAGGTGCTGCACGGGCCGGCAGGGCAACGGATGCTACCGGCTGGCCGACGTGCTGGACCTGCGGGACCCGTCCGGGTGCTGCTGATTTTGCTGCAAGGACGGGCATGACGATTGTCTGGCCGTCGTACCGGAAGATGTCAAGAGCGAGTTCACCGGTTTCGTAATCGGTGACCGTGGTCACGGGCCGGATGTGGATCTCGCTTCCCATGCCTTCAGGCGCCTTGATGGTGAACCCGAGATCATAGACCTGCGTGATGACGCCTTCTTTTACAAAGACGATGGTGTTGACGATCTGGGAAAGGACTGAGAAGTCGACCCGGTCGGAGAAGCGCTGGATTGCGTCCTGCACGCTGTTTGCGTGGATGACCCCGACCATGCCGAGGCCGGCGAGCCGCATGTCGGAATAGACCGAGAAGTCCTCGGTCTTGCGGAGTTCGTCGAAGATGACATAGTCCGGCCGGACGAGCAGGAGGACGTCTGCGGTGTTTGACATGCTCCCGTCGAGCGTGGTGTACTGGGTGATCTGGTCCGGGACCTGGAGCTCGCGGGGGGCTTCCATGGTCTTGACGACAAAACCGCTGTCGGACAGGAAGGTTGCAACGCTCTGGGCAAGGGTAGTCTTACCGGAGCCGGGCGAGCCTGCGATGATGAGACCGCGCCGGTCGCTGATAATCCGCTGCTTGAGGATATCCGACTTGGAATAGTCGTTTAAGGTGACATCGACAATCGGGCGGACTGCGGTGATTTCCATACCGTCGGAGAATGGCCGGCGTGCGATGGCGATCCGCATGGAGCCGATCTGGACGACGGTGATGCCGCGTTTTTCGACTTCGATGAATCCGTCGGGATCGCGCTTCGCACGTTCGAGGATCTCCTGCGCAAGGTTGCGGAGCTCGTATTCGCTGACGGGCTGATCGCGGATTTTAACGAGTTTCATGTTGTTGATCGTGCCCTTCTTGGCCGAGGGGCTGACCCGTTCTTTCAGGTATACCGCAATGGTGTGTTCGTCGAAGAACTGGTCGATGCCGAGCGGGACGAAGTCGCTGACCTGGGGCTTTAGGTAGATAACATCGAGCCCTTTTGCCCTTGCAACTTCAGCCTGGACGAAATCGCTCGTGATGAACCGTGCCTGGTTATCGATGGCGATGCTTCGGATCATCGAGTCGATCTCGCCGCCGCTTGCAAGCTTGACCTGTTCGAGTGACGGCCTGATACCGGAGAATTTGAGTGAGATTACCTTTTCTTCTGCGAGTTTGCAGAGGCCCTGGAGTTCGTTCAGACCAGAGAACCCGATTTCGCGGCCATTGTTTGCCTGGGCTTCGAGTTCTGCGACAACTGCTTCAGGAACGATTATTGTGACATCCTTATATTCACCGGTTTTTATCATTGAGGTGATGCGTCCGTCGATGAGGACGCTTGTATCTGGTACCATGTTCATAAAAATTTCCTCTCGTATGGTGTTCTATGATATGTTCTTGTATGCTATGCTATTCTGTTCAACCGGATATATACCACGCATACCCGGGTCATGTGCCGGGACGCATGTCCGGCGTGACGACACATATTATACAACGATGATCAATCGTTGATGGGTAGATATTCAACCACTATGTTTATAAGGGGTTCGGGGGTGGGAAAGACTATGAAAATAAAAATCGTAAGAACCCTCAAAAAATGCTTCTGACATTTTCATAATTTTATTGCATTTAAAAAAGGTTACTTTTTCAATTGTTCAAAAAGGAAACCTAGCACCATTCCGGCAACTTCTGGAGAACTTTTATTCTTTGTCTGGAAAAAATATCCTTTCTCTCGTCCCTCTTTATAGATTTCTATCCCATTTTCAAAGCAGTTGTAGGATATCATTTTTTCAAGTGGTATACTCACTGATTTTTTCCCCGGAAACGGATGCAACAAAACTCTTTTATTTGTTATCATGAAATATCCGCTTGAAGTTTCACTTAATTGCTCTTCTTTTCTTATGTGACCTCTGTGTGCACCAACTCGATAACTTACTCCTTTCATTAATCTGATACTGACTCCGCGAGAGCCACCTTCATAACCTAAATTTACAATTCGTGGCTCTTTTAATATTGATTGAACAACAAATTTTATTTCTTCACTTTTTTTTAAAATTATATTTGACATTCCTTCGCCAATATTTAGATAAACTGGCGGAATTTTGTTCTCTTTTTTAATTGAATATGTATAAATGTGTGGAATTAGGCGCTCTTCAAAATCAACTTCAGCATCTGTCAAATTTAAAACAGATTGCATCTTTCTCAGTGTCGAAATTTCATCATTTATCATTTCATTATCGGATTCAAAATGCGATAAAATTTCGAAATACATTTGAATTTGTTCTGATTTTTCCTGCTTTTTAAGGTGCTCTATTTGGTCATCACTAATTTCCTTTTTAAGGATAATTTCTCGATAGAGTGCATTACGATCTGCTCTCAATTCAGCGATCTCATGCTCTCTTTTTAAAACGCGTTTCTTTTCGCATTCTGTGCAGCAAATAGAGGATGTAAGACTCCTAAAAAATGTAAGTGGTTGTCCACAATCCGGGCAAAATTTTCCCATTTTAATTTCACAATTAAAAATAACACTACACTGATAAAAAAGTGACTTAAATGAAGATCATAGTACGGGGAAATTCATCACCTGAAATCCCATGGTTGTTCACTTTGTTAATTCATCCGGCCTATTAGCAAAATCATTTCTCATAGTCCGGAAATTGCTCTTCAACATCTGGGAGGGGGTACCCCCTCCCCCCTACTCACATTTTCCCGGCAAATATCCCGCGTATCAGAGTGTCCCACGTCTGACCCCAACCCAAAGTTATACGTCCGGACGCTTGTCTGACAGGGGGGGTACCCCCCCGTCCTGCTCAGGGACCCACCCCCCTCCCCCCCTGCTCAGAAAAAGTAGGAGGGGGGGTGGGGGGTACCCCCCCTCCGGTCGGGCCGGAAATTACGGCAACCGGTAAAAGAGTATAGAGAATCCGCCCGGGAATCATTATGACTGAACATGAACTCACGATTAACCAGGGCAGACTGCTTTGTTCCCCCGTGTCCTACCCCCTTCAGCAGGATCGTGACCGTTTTCGGCCCGGAATTTATGCCTTCGGCACTGTTCGGGCTGGACATCGGGTTTCATGCCGAAGATGGATTGATCTGAATAGTTAACGGTGTTAACATGGGCGACCCTCTGTTCGCTGCACTGGCAGCCGGTTTTATCATCAATATCGTAACCCCGGACGTCTTGGAAAAATGCTGTGGGAAGGAACCCGTACATACCGGTTTATCGTTTACAGCTGTCCAATCCGTCAAAGCCCCCCGCATCGATGAAGCCCTGGTAAGTCTCGAATCCGAAACCCTGTGGAATAATGACTATTTCACCAACAGCACCCACTGCCTGCTCTGCGCCAACGTGGTCGGTATATCCGCCAACGAATCCTGTTTCGATACGGACGGCTGCGTAAAACCTGAAAAACAAGGCTGGATCGAGCGGTTGTCTGCACATCTCAACCCTGAAACCGGTCAACCGCTCCCGACCTTTACCTCCTGCATCGAAAGCAAGTAATGTCTGGTTTACTGCAATTCAGCGTTTCCAGACGTCCATACCTGCCATATTCTTTGCGTGATACGTAATTTCATCTGCCGTAAAGACCAGCACGACAAAATCGGGATTCTCCGGCGTCTTGAAGTACTGCGCGAACATCGGGTTCCAGTATTTCTTCTTTGTCGCAACATCCTCGTGAATCTTCCCCTTTGCCCTGATCTCGACATACGGGTCGGAGAACTCCTTTCCCGACCAGATGGAAAGGGCCGTATCCGGGTTTTTCTTCAACTGCGCAACCTTATTCGAGGATTTCATGGTAGCCCCGACAAGCGTCATGTCGGGAAAACCGGCAAGTACCATGAACCGGACTGCCGGCATCTTTCCGTCCAGCGTAGCAACAGCGGCAGGATGCGGTCCGCCGATTACGTCCATAATCTGCTCTTTGAGTGCCATGCGGGACATTGTGTCTCATGGTAGCATTAAATGTGACGGTGGGAAAACGGGAAACCGGATGACGGCCCTGTCCTGACAGTAACCCTTTTTTACCGGCCACTCTTAGTCTGTTACTACAAACGGATTCTTTGTCCGTGGTGAATACTATGAAAAAAGCACTTCTCTGTGGTATAACCGTGATCCTCATCCTCATCGCCGGTTGTACAACCGCATCGCCGGGAACATCACCGGCCACAACCCCGACTCCGACATTAGTTATACCCTCCGACGCATTGCCGATGAATGGTTCCCTCAAACTGGGAAATGACACTCATTCAATAACCGTATCTGTCGACAGTTTCGAAGTCGACCCCCAGTCCGAAGCCGGCAAATATACTGTCACGATCTACGTAGCCGCAAACAATACCGGTATCGACCCTATTAAGTATGTCTGGTTCAGTAAACTTACCGATTTCAATGGCAACTCGTACGGTGGTATCCGTGAGTCCCACGGCGGGAGTGGTGCAAGGACTGGATGGATACCGGTCAACTTCTCAGAAGCAGCACGGGATTACGTAGATGTCAACTCGGATCTGGCTCTTGCAAACCTGACAAAGGGTGCCGTGCTGGACGTCTATTTCATGGAACAGCGGGTGAATGTTACGCCTTCTCTCGTACCCGATTACCATGTGACCTGGGCAATCGACCCCGGCACAATCAGATAACTTTTTCAGATTACAGCAAATCGACCGGAACCGAACGTGAGATAACCGGATATTCTGCGATTTCCGATCTGCCCGCCATCCTGTTTTTACCGTTGTGAAATAGGGTACAGATTAAAAAGCCGCATTCTGGAAATGAAAATCGGGGCCCTGTCCTGTAGAAAAAAGCAATTCCCTCTCATGTAATGCTGATGGGTGCAGGGAATATTCCCGCACGAATCTTGGTACGTTCCGCTACCTTCTGCTGCTGTCGTCCCGCACCTGCATCTTTCTCCCGCAGGTCGGACACTGGTATACTGCATTCCCATGACCATCGGCCCAGACCCGGATCATATCAGTCTCATCATGGTCATGGGCACAGGTGGGAATCTGGAATTCAGCCATAAGATATCCTCAGAATACTGATGAACGGCTGCCTATTTGAAAGTATTACCGGGAGTTTTCGTTAAAACGTATGCAGGAAATCAGTGGAAGTATGTCAGCGGGCTGATCCGGCTTGGAACCCTGCGGTTAATATCTATGGATGCCGCGTTTGTCGGCAGGATCTCGATGTGCAGGTCATCTTCCTTTATGATTGGCTGTGACGGGCAGATACTGACCTCGAACAATTCGCCTTTTTCAAGCATGTTATTGCCTGTACCCCCATCATTTAACCGGTTCGTAATCGCCCAGGTCCCGGAGTATTTCACGCAGCCAGCCGGGTTGTAAGTCGCCGGGATCCGGGTCAGTGTTTCCATAACCGATGAATTGCTGTATTTTATCACGACTTTCTCAAAGTCAAGGGGTGATCCCCCGGTCGCAAGCGAGCAGGAAAGGTTGATCTGCGAGATAACCGATGGATTATCCGGATCCGCCATCCCGTGCAGGCTCCCCGAAATCCCGATACTTGTCCCGGCCTGTTCAACTGCCGAGTAAATCACGTCCTGGCTTTTCTGCGATACCATGAACCCGGTGTTGAGAACAACATACGAGAAAACTGCCGCAACAACGACGAATGCTATCAGGACGACTGCTGCTTCGAGGCCAGTAAATGCATGGTCGTGTTTCGTCTTAGCTGTCATGCTCGTACATCCCGGGGAGTATCTCACCACTCGTACTCAAGTGTGGAATTTTATAAGATTAAATATGTTAACCCCGCAGCACCCTGGATGTGCTGTGTCACTTTCACCCTGCTTCTTCCCACTTCTCATTCCCCTGCTCATCCAACCCTGTGTGATACAAATGCGGAAAAAAGACCTGGACGAACTGATTATACGGTGGAAACGGGCTACCCGTGCCCTGCGGATTCACGAGCAGGATTACGGCAGGCACCTCACAGATGTTCTGGAGAAGCGGACCGATGCCGAACTCGCTCTTTTTAACGATCCCCTTGAGGCAGCACTCTTCTTTGGCATGCTGGACATTATGAAGATCTACACAGGAGCAGGTCCCACTCCTGCTGTTACATCCGGGTGCCTGACGCTTCAGAATTTCCAGACGCCGGTTTAGGTTCGGGAAACGGGCCCCTCAAAGGAAGTCCCAACCCGTTTAACGCCTTCCGTGCAGGATTCACTAACGCCGGGGGTTGACCCTGAAGTTTGTCGTATATGAAAAAATCAGAAAGGGGCGGAACTGCTGCTGGATGTGATGCTAGTCTACCGCTCCCACTCTCACATTGAAATTTATTACGTATATTGATTCCACTGTTGAATGTTCATCGGATCGATGAATCAATTGCCGGAATTTCCCTTCGGGCTTTACAATCAGTCCCTGTGTTTTCTGTTCTGCCCATTGCATACGGATTGAACTGAGGTGCAAAACAGACGAATTTGCAGACTGATTTTACTGATCAGTATTGGCAGGTATTGATAAAAAAAAGGTGGTTTGTCGTTCCCGGTGGGGATATGTGATGCAGGGATCTTTAAAGTTCCCCGCGTCGGTTTCGTCCATGGCTTGCGGGGGGATGCCGTATTTTATGCAGTGCGAAAAGTGCAACCCCTGCGATTACAACAACAATTATTGCGGGCAGTACCCATGAGGGAAGTTCCTGGGACTCCGTAGCGGTCTGGTTCACCGCTGCGGCAGTTGTTGCAGCTGCGGTAATCGTGCTGGTGGCTGAACCGGAGGTGGTCTGGGTTGATACCGGGGTTACGGTTACGACAATAAATTCATTCCTTGTCACTGTATTGCTTCCCCCGGCATTGGTTGCCGTGAGTTTAACGGTGTAGGTACCTGCGCTCTGGTAGATATGGACCGGATTCTGGAGTGTGGATGTCTCACCATCGCCAAATGACCATTCCCATGATTCCGGGGAGTTGGTAGAACTATCCGTGAACTGGACGGTGAATGGCACGCTGCCTACCCGGAGGTCTGCGGAAAATGCGGCATCCGGTATGGGTGTGCCTCCGGTTACGTTAATGTAATTTGCAATCGATGTCTTGTTGCTGCCAAGCGAATTGGATGCAGTCAGGCTGACCGAATAGGTGCCGGCGGTCTGGTAGACATGGATCTTGTTCTGTTCAGTCGAAGTACTGCCATCGCCGAAGTTCCAGTACCATGCAGTCGGAGCGTTTGACGATGTATCGGTGAACTGGACCACGAATGGAGGTGTCCCGGCCGTTGCATTGGCTGTGAACGATGCAACCGGTTCGGTATATTCCACGGTGATATAATCAGTCCGGGTCATGGTGTTGCTGCCACCGGAATTCGCTACGGTCAGAGTGACCGTGTACGTCCCGGCAGTGTTGTAGACATGTGACGGATTTTGTGTGGATGATGTGCTTCCGTCCCCGAATAACCATGCCCACGTGGTCGGGGAATAACTGGAGGAATCGATGAACTGGACCGTTAAGGGTGCATTTCCGGAGGTCACGGTCGATACGAATGCTGCGACAGGTTTTGTTGCTACTTTGACAACCGTGATATACCCGGCCTGGGTAACGGTATTACTACCTTGGGCATTGCTTGCCGTGAGGGTGACCGTGTAAGATCCGGTGGTTGAGTAAGTATGAGAAGGATTCTGCAGGGTCGAAGTTCCACCGTCCCCAAAAGACCATGCCCATGATGTGGGGGTGTTTGTTGATGCATCGACAAACTGGACGGTAAGGGGAGCATCCCCGGAAGTAACCGTTGATACAAAGGATGCTGCGGGTATTGCTGCGGGAGCGGTAGCGGTGATATAGCCGCTCTGCGTGACCGTATTGCTCCCCCCGGAGTTCGTTGCTGTAAGCGTGACGGTGAATGTTCCGGCACTGTTATAGGTGTGCAGGGGATTTTTCTCAACCGATGTATACCCGTCACCAAAGGACCATGACCAGGATGCGGGTGTGTTGGTCGAGGTATCGATGAACTGGATGCCGAGGGGAGTATTACCGGATGTTGTATTGGTCACGAATGACGCAACCGGTGCCGATACGGCTGCGGATGCTGGTATACTTGCAAACAGGCATACCATGAATATTATAAGCCCAAGTGTAATCTTTTTCATAAACCACCATTCGTTAGCTAATTTTGTATGGAGTCCCGGTGAAATAAGTTTTGCATATAATCTCTCCACTGCTAATGTAAAATAAATATTACATATTGTTATTTAGTATTTACTGGATCCGACGCGTCGTATGCAGGTAAAAACGGTCAGAGGGGAGAATCACGGTAATTATTGAGGCGCACGGGAATGTATTTGGACCCGGCTTCTGGGAACTCCCGGAAACCTGCGCTCTAAAAAAGGATTGGCAGGGTTATGTCGGCTACTTTTTCCCGTATACTTTTTCCGGGTCAAAGACTTTCGTGCCGACAATGTCCCCCTCGAGAGTGCGGTAGAAGCAGGATGCATAACCGGTATGGCATGCAGCACCGGTCTGTTCCACTTCGTAGATCAGGCAGTCCTCGTCACAATCGGTCAGGATACGGCTCACTTTCTGGAAGTGCCCGCTCTCTTCGCCTTTCTTCCAGAGTTTCTTCCTGCTCCGGCTGTAGTAATGGGCAAACCCGGTCTTCCGGGTAAGCTGGACGGCTTCATCGTTTGCGTAGGCCATCATCAGGATCTCACGGGTTTTTTCATCCTGCACGATTACAGGTATCAGTCCATCGGAAAATTTTAAGGAAAGCATGGTTACGCACCTTTGAGAACGAATGACATGATTGCAAGCAGGAAATCACCAAATACGATTGCGGTTACAAGGCCGGCCGCTATGGGAATGATGAAGGGAACCGCGTAGGAGATCCAGACGGTTCCTGCCCGGCGGTACTGGTCGAGTTCGGATTTGTAATCTTCCGGGTGTTCCCGGAGATCTTTAGTATAAATGCGGCCGACTCCCGCAAACATCCGCCGGAGAGAGTCGAAGAATCCGATAAATTTCCGGCTGATCGTGCCGTTTTTATCTTCAAACTCTTCCATGACAAATCCCCATGAATCCTGGATTTTATCCCCTTCCACCGGGAAACCGAAGAACATGTACATGAGCGGTGCCCGGTTGCCCCTGATGATATTGGTGATGAAAATTGCTACCGGTGCAACAAGATTGAGCAGGAGCGCATTGATCAGGACCGAGAATGAGAGGAACCCGAGGGGCGGGGTGCCGAGAAGGGGTGCAAACGGGAAGGTCGGGATGCAGAACGCGATGAAGATCAGGGCCCATGCATCCGCTCCGCCAAACAGGTGCATCCGCCCGAAAATATAGAATACGCCTCCAAATACGGCCGGGAGGAGGATGAAGAATCCTGTTGTTCCCCAGACCCCGGTAAAGATTTCGGAAACGGCTGTGATGGCAAAGATGATGATAACAAGAACAAAATACCAGCGTTCGAGTGCCTGCTCCATACTTCCCTGCTGCTTTTTCTTCTGCTGGCGGGCCGGGACAGATTTCCCACGGTATTCGGTATAGGAAATATAGGCAAGGATCCCGGCAAACATGGCATACCATGGTACCAGGTTGAATGTCAGGGATTTTGCAAGGACGAACCATGACAATGCGGGAAGGATAAGCGTAATCAGGAGGTACGGGATGAGGTTTGATTCACGGTAATGAAAAACGAGGCCGTATGAATCGGTTCTCCCTCTGTTATCGAGATAATCGCCATAGAGGAATGCTGCGACAAGGGCAAAATAACCGGTTATCAGGCTTGCATTTCCGGTTGTTTCCCATAAGAGGTAGCCGGTGCAGCAGATCCCGATTGCAAGCATCGGGAGCCATGTAACAAACGGGACGCGGCGATCCCTGATATCGAGATATGAGGCATAGATCAGGGTGGCAAGGACTGCAACCGCCGAGATCACCATCGGGTAGAGAATCATAAGTGAGGTACAATTATTTTCTTTGGAGCACTTATGTATGGCGATAGTCCGTTCCGGGCAATTCCACAAGATATAATAGACTGGTTGCGAATAATTCTCTTTTATAAGCCATACTGCATGGGATTTTTTACCTGCGGGAAGGCGGATGGTTTTTTATGAAAATCCAGAATATGATTGCCACAATTCTTCAGAACTCCCGGGATCTTGGGGTATTTTCGTTTTCAGACCTGTTTGCCGTTGCCAGTTCGCAAAACCTGAACGGGATTGCAGTTTCAAAAGAGGACGAGCAGGAATACTATCTTGCGTTTGTAAACGGTGAGCCGGAGGGGGCCATTTTCATAGATGAGAAGGGAACGCTGTACGGGGATAATGCGGTCATGCTTATCACCGGACGGGAAAGAGTTCACCTTTATGAGGTCAGTCCGGATATTGTCCAGGCCGTCGTCATGGGATGCCGGATTTTCGAAAAAACCCGGCTGAAAACAAGCATGGGATCTTCAATACCGGAGTTCGGAAAGAAGAGTTCGGGTCTCGGAGTGCTGAATCTCACCCTCCTGCACGACGGGGTTCCCGTAAATGGAGTCCGGGTATCGATCCGGCGGGAGGGTAAGATTGTGGGCAGTGATATAACAACACAGGATGGGACGGTGGGGTTTCGGGTGCTCTTTGGGGAATATGAGTGTATTGTGCAGGACCGGAATTCGGCAATTACTACCGTTCCGGTAAAATTCACCGAATCCGATCACGGGGTTAATCTTACCATTTAATGTCAATTTCTATCGTTTTTTATGTATCTGGGCTTGTTTTATTAAAAATTCAAAAGAGTAAAATTTAAACCCCTATACTTTCATTTGATCATATCGGAGATCTCATTTATGAAGGTTGGACGCGAAGATTTCGAAGCTCTGCTGAGCGGGGCAAAAACAATTTCTCCTTATATTGAGCTCGATCCGCTTGCCGGGACGTACTCGGTTTTCGGAGTCAGGACCGCGAGTAACCCGGGGTATCTCATAAAAGCCATTTACGAGATGTATGAAACGAATCTCAACCGGAAACTAGCGGTGAAAGCGGTCCGCAAACTCTTCCGATCCGTTGGTGCCGGATCAGTCGGCCTCAATAATCTCCTGAAAAAACTGGGTCTTGAACTCCCTCCGGCAGAATTCCTGATGCTTGTATTCACGCTCCAGCACCAGCAGGGATGGGGTGCTCCCTTTGAACTTGTTGAATCCGGTGAGAAGCGGATCGTCCTGCGTACCCGGCAGACCTTTGAGTCCGAAGTAATGAAAGACTGGAATATGCCGGTCTGTGGAATTCACCAGGGATGGATTGAGGGTGTTTTGAAAGCAGTAACCGGGAAACCGTGGTTCTGCATAGAAAAGACCTGTCATGCAAAAGGGGACGAATATTGTGAGTTCGTTATCGATCAGGTGGAACCCAGCTGGAAGTTCAAGGCTGAGGCAGTAGTCCGGGGTGACTCAGCGATAACCGAGTTCATTGAGCATAAGCCTCTTGCCGGCAAGATCCAGCTTATTGACGAGCCGGTCGTCATGATGCCCCGTTTCATCTTCACATCCATGACCAACTCGTTAAAGAAGACTATGGGAGAGGCGCCGACAAGCGGGGTCAATTACCGGGCTTATATGGATATGGGAAAAGAGAATGTCGAGCATTATAAGAAAATGGGTATAACCAACCCCAACACGCTCGCGGATATGGCATTTACCTTCTATTCCCAGATGGGCTGGTTCAATATCATTAAAACCGATTGGGATGAGGCTACCAAGACAAAGACTATGACCCTTGAACACACGGTCGAATCCGAATCGTTTGGCGCGACCGGGAAAAATGTCTGTTACTGCACGGCCGGGCTCCTTGCTGGTATTGTGGAAGGATCATTTGGTATACGGGTCCAGGGTCGCGAGATCAGTTGCCGTTCGAAGGGCGATAAACACTGTGTCTTTACAATAACGAATAAGGTCGGGTAATCTTGTTTAAATAAAATTCAGTCCAACCTATTCTAACCAAAAACAGGATCTCTGTTCATTATGGCGCCGATACCCAGGATACTCGTTGTAGAAGATGATGAAATCATCTCGAACCTGATCTCAACCATGCTCGAGCGGAAAGGGTATACCGTGATAAGCCAGGTCATGTCGGGAGAAGAAGCCATCTTAAAAGCTGCTGAGCTCGAACCTGATCTTGTTATGATGGATATCAACCTGAGCGGAGTCCTTGACGGTGTGGCTACTGCCCGGTACCTTTTCCAGCTTTTCCGCTTTCCCATTGTGTTCCTGACCGGCCAATGTGATGACAGCCTTCTTATGCGGGCCAGGGGCTCACAGCCATATGGTTTTATCATGAAACCGTTCACCGATAAGGAACTCTACTCGAATGTTGATTTGGCACTCTACAATCACAGTATCAGGAAAAAATTCCTCGAATCCGGCCCCATCGGGTCGCCAAAAAAGATCATGGCCATACTCGATCCTGTTATCGTCACGGACACCCAGGGCAGGATAATTTTTTTCAATTCCTATACAGAACGGTTCTTCGATCTCCCTTCAAAGCAGATCCTCATGAGTCACTGGCGTGATGTCATGATGTTTGTCAATGATCAGACGAATGAACAACTTGAAGATCCTGTACGGGAAGTTATCCGGCAGATGATTGCTATAACCACGGAATTCAATGTTGCAGTAGTCTCACGATCCGGCAAACGCAGGAAGATAAGCCTCAGTATCCGCCCTGTCAAGGATGACCAGGATGAACTGATGGGTGTTCTGATCCACATCAAGGAAAAATCCCTTGGCCAGATAAAAATGGCAACGAATCTTATGGCAAAATAATGATGCCGGGTTCACTGCCTCAAACCCCCCTTTAGATTCACGAAATGAAATTGCAATTATGGGGGGGTCTTTTTCCTGAACAGGGCCCTTGAAAACCGGTCTACAAAACTTTCTTTCTTTTCGGGCACCTTCTCTTCAGTAAAGGCAACCCCGATGATGTCGGAGGCAATATGACGGATCGCCTGGGATGCCGGGGAGGCCGGGAATTTGATAACGAGGGGTGTCTTCGTGGCAGATGCCCGTCTGACATTGCCATCCTCGGGAATAATGCCGAGGACTTTTACCCCAAGAACCTTTTCCATCTTTTTTGTGATGACATCCGCTTTTTCCTGGTCGACACGATTGATGATAGAGCCAAGGACATGACCCCCGACTACTTCGGTGAGGATCTTGGTTTTAAGGGCATCAACGATTGAGGAGAGTTCCGGGTTGACGACAAGGATGACTTCATCGGCTACGGCAAGAGGGACGACCCCGTCCTTGCTGATACCGGCCGGGGCATCGATTAAAAGATATTCGCACCGTTTGACGATTTCTGTCATAACGTCCCGGATTTTATCCGGATCCGCCTGCTGGAATCCCTGAAGGGAGATCCCGCTCGGGATGACTTTCAGGCCCCCGGGACCTTCATAGATTGCTTCATTTATCGTATTTGTCCCGGCAAGAACCTCGTGAAGGGTGACCGGGACATCCTGAAGGCCGAGGATAAGGCCGACATTTGCCATGCCGATATCCGCATCCATGAGGTAGGTTTCTTTTCCAAGCTGGGCGAGCATTGTTCCGAGATTAACGGAGACGGTAGTTTTTCCGGTTCCCCCTTTTCCGGAAGCGATTGTGTAAACCTTGACCATTCAACACCCAGCAGGAATCTGTTTTTCTGGTTTTATTATAAACAATGGCGTTATTCTTCGGTATACTCGTGTTATATCCACCAGTTTAAAATATCTTTTGTATCGGCCTTGATTTTTTCTGCACGTCGTTCTAAAACCGGCATTTCAGACCTGATAATCCCGATAAGGCCGGATCCGGCATGCTCCATCCGGAAGATAGTGATACCCGGGATTCCGGCAGTATTTCCCGTGCGATACCTTTCACTGAACTGTGCAGCATCCATACCTGCTGTCGATGAACCGGATGAAGCAAAAAGGAGACCGTCCTCGGTAGCAAGGGTAAACGATTCAAGGGAATACCTGGTGGCGAGCGCTTTCATGCTGCTGTCAAGGTTTTCCCTGCCGGTAATGAGATCAATCTCCGCGGGGGGGCGGGAAATCTTTGTATCCCCGGTACGGATTGTTGACAGGGGAACAATAACCGGCTTTGGGGCAGGTTGGTACATCAGCCGCTCTTTTGTTTTCCGGGCTTCTTCTTTTGTCTTGGGAACCGGTTCTTTCTTTTGGCGGGTGTGCTTCCATATCAGATATACAATAACTGCAACTGCGGCAAGCAGGATGACTATGGCGGCTGCGGTCTGGAAATTCAGGGTTGTAACTGCTGTACTGCTGATGAAAATTCCCCCGGTTTATTTTCGCTCCATTAAATGTTCGAGATTGAGCTGGCGGACCAGGGTTTTACATTCCTTGCGGATTTTATCTGAGGTATTATCCAGGTTCATGGCTTCAATGGTGCTGATATCGTTTTCAAAGCTGTCAGGTTCCTCAGTATCCTGCTGAACAGGTTCTTCTTTGATGATTTTTCTGGGTTTGATATTCTGCACCGCGGGTCTTGGAGTTATATGGGTGTCAGGTGTTCTCCCAACGGGATGCCGGGAAACGGCGTGAAAATCGGGATTACCATGATTCGGTTGTTTTCCGTGGTGATGTATTACGTGAGATGGGAGGTCTGCTGATTTATTATTATGAGATGGTTCCCTCTGAATTATGTCGGTTTTTTCGATGTGATACTGCTTGTTGAATTCAAGTGCCAGTTTGATCTGGGTTGCATCAAGGGTAGAAAGAGCGGCATCAACCGGAATATCCCACAGGGGAGGAATTTCGTGTATTGCTGCGTCCCCTGCCTTTCCGTGGATTTTTGCAAGAATGAACCGACCATTCCGGAATACGAGGGTACCTGCAACTGCAACCGCTGAAATGCTGCATATGCCGGAAAAACTGCTCTTTTCAAGATCCGTAATGATACTCCCAAGGGGCCGCTTTTTTAGTATCTCACGGAATGTTCCTCTCGGGAGCTGCATGATGGATCAGTGTAGCAGGTTTCTACTATTTAGTTTCTTTTTGCAGGATTATGGTATGCGCTGTTCTGTCTTCTTTGATTATGCGATCTAATTAATATAAAAATATTGTGTTTATTTGCGGACAAATATTTCGAAGCATGATGTTCTTTTGGTTCAAGTGATGCCGTTTTTGGAAAATTTTTGGAGAAAAAAGACCAACCTTTTAATACAAAAAGAACAAGAGAGATTCATTTATCACGTGGTGGATCTATGCTCAAACCGTTACTTGAGGAATTTCTTAAGGTTGAAGGTGTATCAGCTGCAGTTGTTGTCGGCAGAGATGGATTTGTTATCGAGAGCGCTGCATCCGGGAACGTGGATATTGAAGCACTGGGTGCAATGGCGTCCACCGGCCTTGGAACCTCAGAAGCAATGGGCATTACTCTTGGGAAAGGGGAACTTTTACAGATGCTTGTTGAACTCGAGAAGGGCCCGATTATCCTTTCTCCCTTATCAGCGGATGAACTGATTGCGATTGTTGCGGATACGAACTCGAATGTCGGCAGGATACGGTACGAACTGAAAAAGAACAAGGAACGGATCGTTGCTGCATTATAATCCCGGGTTTTATGAAATTTCCTCAAGGGACCAGCGAGGGGAGTGTCATCAACCCTCAGGAAGACGGGTTGTTTAAACACCTCATGACCTTTTGCGGGGCAATTGAAGTTCAGACCGGCCCGGGTCAGGGTGCTATTGTCACGGACAACGGTCGTCTTGTTGCGGCATATTACGAGGATGAAACCGGCCTTCTGCGGGGTCAGGATGCCCTCGATCGGATTGCCCGGGAAACGGAACAATTCATCAGCCCAAATTCGACATTTAACCTGAAACAATATACCCGGGACGAGATGAACGAAGCAATCAGTGTAGCCGCAAAGGAAAACCTGCTTATTAAAGAAAGTACTTCTACGGACTTTCCATCAACCGGCTGCCCGGAAAAATCCCCCCGCCTCATTAATGAAGAATCTATAAAAAAAATCTCCGGCCAACCAGGAGTGATTGCGGTTTCTGTATTTTATGAGGGGTTCCCGGTCCAGTCAACCGGAACGGCAGATTTCGAGCATGTTGCCGTTCTTGCCGAAGATCTTATGCGGGCAGGGACCAGAATTGCCGGAGAAATGGAAATCGGTACTCCTGACCAGTTGATTCTTGAGACTGCCGGCAATAAACTGATCATTGCGCCATGTGGCGATCTTTTTCTGTGCGTTTTTACTACTGCGGATGCACATCTTGGACTGATCCGTGTTCTCATCAGGAAAATTCAATCGGAAATTGTCGGGTGATCTCATGTTTTTCAGAACAACCGGTTCAATGAAATTGAAGTTCGTGTCATCAGGTACTCATGCCGGGATTACGAAACATTGTATATCACGAATATTCTTTAGTATCCTGCCGTATATTACAAAAACAGGAATCCGTTGAGGTATAATGTGGGGTGATGCCTGAGTGTCAGATAAAAATAATCCGGATGAAGATGTTAACTCGCTTCTGAAAATGATTGGCGGGATTAAAAAAACTGCAGAAACCCGGCCAAAGGTAGAGGAAGAACCCTCCTTCAGTCAACCTTCCGGAGAACCTTCAGAAGAAGCAGGAGACTTTTCCGCGTTGATGAAGAAGCTTGGCATGAATCAGGACGGCAAATCATCCCCCGAACTACCTGCACCCGGACAACCTGGTAAAAAAACTCCGGTTCCTGCATCTGAAGATACGGAAATAATGTCATTTGATGATCTGCTTGAAGATCCAACTGAAACAACTTCGTCAGGGATTGGATCTGCTGATCTTTTTCCATCCCCACAAGTCGAAGAAGATCCGGTCACTCCTGATTCGTCAGAACCGGATCATCCTCCTGGCATTCGTATTGCACCAGCCGGAGAAGATTCCCAACCTGCCCTTAATGATAAAACTCTTCCGGAACCCGCATCCGGCCCGGAACAACCTTACAAGGCGCCTGAAGAAAAAGAGCCCGTTATAGAGATTATTAATGAAGATCCCCGCCCTGCATTCCGGAAACCAACCCCGGTAAAAAAAACAGTTCCTGTTGTTCCTGAACCCGGTGCTGATGGTGCGGTACTGGATGAAAAAATAGTTTCCGTCGATCAGATCTCGGATCTCTCCGGATTGATCCTCCCAAAGGGTGCGACATTCAAAATTGACGAGATCAAGGTACACGGGCAGAGCAATGCCTTTGAAGGAACCGGTACCAGTACGCTGCCACCGGAGATGGCAGAGATCTGGAAGCGCGAGTTTTCATCGGTAGGATTCAAGGATCTTGATATCGAAGATGAAACCGGTCCGGAAGCGGGAGCAATCAAGGCAGAATCCAAAAAATTCGGGTTTGCCAATCTTTTTAAGGCAATCCGGTCGGAAACCGAGAACTACGATCCAAGAAAACACGGTCCGCTTGTCGATCTCAGCTTCAACCCGAAACCCGGTATCGAAGAGATGGAGATGTACCCGGTTAACGAACCCTATGCATATGTCCGGATTATCTACGATCATTCGACTCACGAATATACGTACGAAGTTCTGGAACCGGTCCTGACCGATCCGGAAAAAGATCTCTTAAAAGAACTCAAAGAGCGCCTGTTCGATACACTGGATATCAACACAAAGGACCTCAGCAAGGACGACGCACGGAAAAAACTCCGCGAGACAACCGATGAAATCATGCAGGATTACGGGATCAAACTGGGTCCGGTACCCCGGGAAAAAATCTTTTATAACATGCATAAGGATTTCCTCGGAAACGGCCTGATCGATGCGATTATGCACGACAAGTATATCGAAGATATCTCGTGCGATGGTATCCATACGCCCATTTTTGCGTTTCACTCAAGTTACGAATCGATGAAATCGAACATCGCCTATAATAATGCCGAAGAACTCGACTCCTTTGTAACCAAACTCGCCCAGCGGGCCGGGAAATACATCTCGATCGCAGAACCGATTCTCGATGCCACCATGCAGGATGGGTCACGTATCCAGATGACGCTCGGCCAGGAAGTAACCGCCCACGGTTCGACCTTCACCATCCGCAAGTTCAAGGATGAGCCTATCACCCCGACTGATCTTATTGAATGGCATACCTTTGCACCTCTGTCGATTGCGTATATCTGGCTCGCGGTCGAAAATGGCAAATCAGCAATTTTTGCCGGTGGGACCGCATCCGGGAAGACTACTGCATTGAATGCGATTTCCCTCTTCATTCCCCCGATGGCCAAGATCGTATCCCTTGAGGATACGCGGGAAGTCAAACTGCCTCACCCGAACTGGATCCCGAGCGTGACCCGTGACTCGTTTGATACGGCAGGACGGGGAGAGATCAATATGTACGAGCTCCTCCGTGCTGCGATGCGTCAGCGTCCCGAATACATCATTGTAGGAGAAGTTCGTGGCAAGGAGTGCCAGACCCTCTTCCAGGCCATGAGTACCGGCCATGTCACCTACTCGACCACCCACGCGGATTCGGTTGCAAGTGTTGTCCACCGTATTGAGAATCCCCCTATGGATGTGCCCCGTAACATGCTTTCGGCCCTTGACTTTATCTGCGTTCAGGTGCAGGCCCGAGTAGGCGGGAAGCGGATCAGGAGAAACAAGCAGATCGTTGAGATCCTCGATATCGATCCACGAACCAACGAACTGATTACAAACGAGGTCTTCAAGTGGCGTTCTGCCACCGATGAGCATACCTACTCCGGGAAATCCTACCTTCTCGAAGAGATCATGGAGGCGAAAGGATGGAGCGAGAACCGGATGCGTGAGGAACTCAAGCGCCGGCAGGAAGTTCTCGAGTGGATGCGGATCAGGAAGATCCGCCACTACAAGGATGTGGCAAAGATCCTGATCTCCTACCACCGCGATCCGGAAGCAGTCATCGAGAAAGTGAGGAAGGACCTCTATGAATAGTTATGAGCGGTTCTGTTTCAACCTGCTTGGCACACGGATGAAGGCAAAACGTGAGCAGTATTCACAGCTCAGGAATGACCTGGTGTCAGCCCGGTTCAAAACTGCGTTCGAGGTATATCTTTCGACAGCGTACATCAGTGCAATCCTGGTCGGTTTTTCCGCCGCAATATTCATCGGCCTTTTCACCTGGCTCCTGAAACTTCCGATGCTGTTCAAGTACAAAGGTGCGGTCCCGGCATCGCTCATGTTCGTCTCAACCCACAGCCTTGTGATTGGAACGGTTGCCATCACGATATTTTCCCTTCTTGTATTCGGCGGTCTTACGTATGCCGCATTCATACTCTATCCTGGCATAGAAGCAGGTAACCGGCGGCGGAACATCGATGCGAGCCTCCCGTATGCAATCAATTACATCACTTCCATGTCAACTGCTGGTATCACCCCCGCAGAAGTGTTCCGGCTCCTTGGCGACAGCCCGATTTATGGTGAAAGTTCAGTGGAAGCCCGGTACGTGGCCCGGGAGATTGATATTTTCGGGAGGGACTTGATCGATGCCCTCAGGCTGGTTTCTGCAAGCACCCCCAGTAAACGGATGAAGGAATTTTTACAGGGTGCTATGGCAAGTATTTCCAGTGGCGGCAATCTTACGGAATATTTCCGTACGAAAGCAGCCCAGTATTCGCTCGAAAACCGCCAGACCCAGAAGATGTTTCTCGATACCCTCGGTCTTATTGCTGAATCCTATGTTACGGCGATGGTTGCCGGAACCCTGTTCCTTATCATTCTCCAGTCGATCATGTCCGTTCTTTCCGGGGATAATAAGCCATTGTTTCTCTACGCAATCGTATATTGTATGATCCCGCTTGGCAGTGTGATGTTTGTGATAATGATCAGTTCCATGACACCGGAGACCTGATATGGGAATCAGGGATCGTTTTAACCGGATAACCAACCGTGGCACTGATGCACCTGAAAAACTGGAAAGTGCAGAACTTGCCGCAGTTGAAAATGAGGTCAATGAGATTACAAAGAAACTGGAGCATGAACGGCAGAGCCGGGAAGGTCTCGGGCGGTTCTTCAAGCACCCGATCCAGGTACTGACTGAAAAACCGGTCAATATCCTGATTGTCTGCATCCCGGTATCCCTGCTTGTCTTTATCGGTGGATTCATCATGATGGTGAAGACCTACGGTATCCAGGTTCTCTTCAATTCAACCGTAATTGATGACTTTACAGTTCTTGCGGTCCTGATTGCAGTTGTACCTCTTGCACTCCTTGATTTTAAGGAGGACCTGCGGGTTAAAAACCTTGAGAATGCCCTGCCGAATTTTTTTCGGGATCTTGCCGGGATGAATGATTCGGGGATGACCCTGCCAACTGCCGTGCACTTGGTTGCCGGTGCAGAATATGGAACTCTTACTCCCCATATCAGGAAACTGGATAATGAGATGTCATGGGGTGTGGGGTTTGTTGATGCAATGTACCGTTTCGGAAAAGGTCTTGGAACACCCCTGGCAGACCGGAGCGTTGATCTTATAGCTAAGGCGAGCAAGGCTGGCGGAGATGTCAGTGAAGTCCTGCGGGCTGCTGCAAATGACACGTTTGATGTTGTAAACCTCGCGTCAGAGCGCCGGAACAACATGCTGATTTACGTGGTCATTGTGCTGGTATCGTTTGCTGTCTTCCTCTTTGTTATCGCAATTCTTGTATCAACATTCTTATCCACCATGGCAACGGCAGGCGCGACCGCGGCGGCTTCCGGGGCACAGGGTTTCATCGGGAAGATCGATATCGATGTTTACAAACGCCTCTTTGCCCATGCTGCAATGCTCCAGGGTTTTTTCTCCGGACTTGTTGCGGGGCAGATGGGTGAAGGCAGGTTTATCGCAGGGCTGAAATATTCTGCACTGATGCTGATCATTGCCTGGGTGACATTCCGGTTCTTTATCTGATCCTTCCGGAACCATTGAAAAAGGGTCACGAACGATACGTTCCACTTTTTTTCAAGTGATACGTGTTGAACGCTATAAAAAGAAAAAATCAGGAAATGTTGTCGATACTGTAGCCTTTGAGAGACAACAGTTCCTTGACGCGATCCCGGTGGTTTCCCTGCAATTCAATCGAATTGCCTTTTACCGTACCACCGCAGGCCAGCTTGCTTTTTAAGTGTTTTGAAAGATCGTCAAGATCAATATCAGTCGGATCAAGTCCTTCAATAACCGTTACTTCCTTACCATAGCGGCGTTTGTTGACTTTGACATTGATCCTCTGCTGTTCCTTTGCTACCTCCTCACAGATACATAGTTCTGTAGGTAGACCACACGTCGGGCAAATCCCTCCAATCATTAGATCTATATTCAAGGTTCTGGTTATTTATTACTTGGCATTGCAAGGAAAAATCCATCCGTTTTTTCCCCAAAAAAAGGCATTTTTGTGGTATCTTTGTACTATCAGATCCAAAATGATGATGAATCTTTTTTAAAACCGGAAATGTAAATACGTACTCTATGTCGCTTGTCGTACTGGGCACATCATCTCATGTGGGAAAAAGTGTGACCGTCGCTGCAATCTGCCGCTGCCTTGTCCGGCGCGGGATACCGGTCGCTCCTTTCAAGTCCCAGAACATGAGCCTGAACTCCTTTGTCACTCCGGATGGGGGGGAGATTGGGATGGCCCAGGCGATGCAGGCAGATGCTGCAAAACTTGCCCCGCAGACCGATATGAACCCGGTTCTTTTAAAGCCCAAGGGAGATTGTATATCCCAGGTGGTTCTGCTTGGTCACCCCTACAAGGATGTCCCGATTGCAGAATATTATAAAGAAACTCCGGCGCTCCTGAAAAAAGCTCTTGAATCCTACTCCCGCCTGGAATCTGAATACGGCCATGTTGTTGTTGAAGGTGCCGGGGGTGCGGCTGAACTCAATCTTTATGACCGGGACATTGCAAACACCCAGCTTGCCCGGGAACTCAAACGGTCCGTTATTCTTGTTGCGGATATAGAGCGTGGTGGTGTTTTTGCCCAGGTATATGGGACGATCAGCCTGCTTCCCGATGACATCCGGCCACTTGTACGGGGAATTATTATCAACAAATTCCGGGGAGATCCGGAGATATTTAAATCCGGGGTGAAACTGATCGAAGAACTGACCGGCGTTCCGGTTCTTGGCGTCATGCCCTTTTTCTCGCTGAACCTTCCAAGCGAAGATTCGCTCTCGATAGATGATAAAAAGAAACGGGATTCCACGGTCAGAATTGCAGTGATCCGCCTTCCAAGAATTTCCAATTTCACGGATTTCGAACTGCTCGAACAGCATGTAGCAGTCGATTATGTACAACCCGGTTCTTCTCTTGAAGAATATGACTGTATCATTATTCCCGGTACTAAAAACACGATTGATGATCTCGCAATGCTCGTCAGTACCGGTACGAACCGGGAAATCGTGGCCGCCCGGAAACGGGGTATACCTGTTATCGGGATTTGCGGGGGATACCAGATGCTCGGACAGACCCTGGTTGATGCAGGATTCGAATCGGCTGCCGGAACCTATGAAGGACTCGGGTTACTCGATTGCGTCACCCGTTTTTCATCGTATGAAAAGAATACCGTTCAGGTTACCCGGAAAGCCCTGCGGGTTCCCCCAATCCTTTCAGAAATGGGTGATGTAACCGGGTACGAGATCCACATGGGTGTAACAGAACCTGGCAGCAATGGCGAAGCCCTTGATGGCGATGGACGGGTGAGTGATGACGGACTGGTTTTTGGCACCTACATGCACGGGATCTTCCTTAATCCTTCAGCTGCAAATGCCCTGCTGGCATTCCTGTTCCGGAAAAAGGGGCTGACATTCACTCCGATTTCTGAAAATGTGCCAGATCCGTACGATATCCTTGCCGATCTCTTTGAAGAGCATGTTGATATGGATACGGTTGTTGAATTGTTGAAAAAATAGATTATCGGATCCGCAGGGTCAGCCGATTAGATTCGTAATGCTGTGGAAACCGCCTCCCTGGCGATCAGCGCATTTTACCATTTCGACTTTATTCAGGTCTACTTTTTCAGTCACCCGGCACTTGGTACAATATTCAAGCGAAGGGGATTTTACAAACCTGCCCCCGACTAGGAATTCCCTGCAATGGACACAGAGGCTGCAATGTTCTACCGGTTCTTTTTTTTCCGGAAGGCATTGCACCCTCCCCTTAACTGCCGGCAGAAGCCGGTAATTCGCCTCATCGTCGCTCATGATTCTCTCCGGTTCATTGTCCGTTCATGCGTATAAAATCAGGGTCAATGACAGTTGTAAACCAGTAAAACCGGATTACCTGAAAAAGCCCTGGACATTTATGGAGATCTGGGTCTGTACCTGGAACCCGCATTAAGCACTAGGATTAAAACCATCCAGCACTAAAAAATGTGTCATGAAGGTGTGTATAATGTGCGGGGGCGAGGGTACGCGACTCCGCCCGCTGACCTTTGACCGGCCAAAACCCTGTATCCCTATTGTTAACCGCCCCTCAATCCAGCACCTTGTTTCTCACCTCTCCAACCTGGGTTTCCGGGAAGTAGTCCTTACTCTCGGTTATATGGGAAATACTATTGAAGAAGCACTGGGCGATGGTTCCTTGTTCGGGGTCGATATTACCTACGTCCATGAGGAATCGAAGCTTGGGACCGCCGGGAGTGTGAAAAACGCCCAGGAATATCTTGACGGCCAGGATTTCCTTGTTGTTGGCGGGGACCATGTCACAGACCTGAACGTGCTTGAATTTTTCCGGGCTCACAAGAAGGAAAAAGCTATCGCAACCATCGGCCTCATTTCCATCGACGATCCCTGCGAATACGGTATTGCCGAGATCGATGTCAGTTACGAGATCAAACGATTCAAGGAAAAGCCTGCACCCGGGGAGATATTTTCAAATCTCGCAAGTACGGGCATGTATGTCTGCAGCCCTGAGATCTTCGATCATATTCCTTCAGGAACAAAATTCGATTTTGCCCGGGATCTCTTCCCGAATCTCATGGACCAGGGCAGAATCATCAAAGGATGGCTTGCCAGGGGTAACTGGACGGATGTCGGGAGCCCGCACTCGCTCCGCCAGGCCGAACGGTGGAAACTCCAGGATATCTCGTTTACGGATATTATCGGGGATCTCTCGATGCATGGTGCACTGGTCCAGGGCCCGGTCCAGCTGGGGAATTCAATTACCCTTGGGAAAAATACACGGGTCATCGGACCGGTTGCAATCGGGCCGGGAACCATAATCGGTGATAATGTCCTGATCGGGCCGTATACCAGTATCGGTGACCGGTGCATCATCCGGAATAATGTGAAGATATTCTCTTCATCAATCTATGACCGGGTCATGGTTGGCGAGAACAGTACTGTTTCAGGAAGTATTGTCGATAATGACACCCATATCGGGGGCCGGTGCAGTATTGAGAACGACACGGTGATCGGTCCAAGAGTAGTACTCCGGGATCGCGTTGTCGTCCACTCAAAAACAAGACTCTGGCCAGAGGTTGTTGTTCCGGAAGGAAGCATTGTCAAAGAGCATGTGCTCAACGATAAATTCGATGTACGGTGCGAAGGATCTTAAAAACGAAACCTGTTCTTCCTTTTTATCTGGAGTTTTTTTCATTCAGTACTCTTGACCAATTGAGTGGCTTTGGAGTATGCACCGAATTTTTCTCTTCCGATACTCCGGATTCCCTTTTGAAAAAAGATCAGGTTCGTTTGACAAGGCGGTGGGTGATTGCAACGAGCGGGTGGCGGGCGTAATCCAGAACCTGAATATCATCGAGCGTCTTTAGGTTCATCGCCTTTGCGGTCCGCTCCATACCAAGCTCGATGGTATCTTTAATTTCTATTATATATGCATCGATAGCGGTGATTCCCAGTCTTTTTGCAGCAACTGCCCGGTGATGACCGTCCACAAGGATTGTCCTGCCCGGCCGCTTTACGACAATGATCGGTTCGGCAAGACCTTTTTTAATCTCGTAGATCCTGCCTTCGAGCTCATCTTCGTAAATCTTGGACTGGGTAGGCAGGAGATCACTGACTGGTACAGTCCCCCGGTCCAGTGTAGGATCAACACCGTAGAGTTTCTTGAGGGTTGTCATGAAATTGAAAACCTTTTCCGGTGAGACATGCTCAATCTGGGAACGGATCACGTCCGAATTTGAGATGATGCCCAGAAGCTGGTTTTTTTCATCAACGACCGGGAGTTTCTGGATCCCGCTCCGGAATATGACCCTTGCTGCATCATTGATATCCATATCCGGGTCCGCAACGATCAGGTTATTGGACATCACCTGTGCAACCGGAGTGGACGGCTGGATGAAAAGGAGGTCCCTGGCCGAAATATAGCCGATAACAACGGTGCCATCGACGACCGGAAACCCGTCATGGTGGGTCTTCTGGATCTTCTCGATGACATCCTTTGCAGTCCCGTGGTAATCGACACTGACGACATCATAGGTCATATAATCCCTGACCTTTTTCTTATCCATCACTACTCCTTTTGGCGCAGAGTACTAAAAGTAATCGGTAATACTGGTTACCGGAATAAATCGTGCATTTTGCCGTTTTTTCGTATAAAAACCTCATATTTTGTCCGGATGCATATCCTGATCCAGGTTCATTTCTTTCTTTGGAAATCATGGATTTACCGTGACGTTGTTAAGAATAGTTTATGTCCGTTGAATTATGAACTAATAAGGAGGATTTCAGCAATGGGCGAAAAGAAAAAGAAAGAAGCAAAAATGGCACGATGGAAACAGGTTGTCGTGATTGGTGCCTGTGTCCTTTTTGTCGTCCTTATGATTGTCTCTTCCATGGGATCATCCTGGATTACCGGTATAGCCGGGGCTAAACCGGGAAATACTGTCGTTGTTGATTATACCATCAATGATGCGGCCGGAAATCCCGTTATTACTACGGATCAGCAATTGTTCAAACAGATTGCGGGCAGTAACGGAAATATCCTGTACACAAATCAGCTCTCCATTACCGCAAATATGACCCGCGACGAGACCCTTCTTCCCATCCCGGCCTACTCTGCGACCGAGGGATGGAAATACGAGTATGCGTTATTTGCACCTGAATTCAATGCCATCAGCTCGGGGGTTGTCGGGATGAAGGTTAACGAACAGAAGAAGGTCACGGTTCCGGGAAGCTCTTCGATGGTTCAACTCTGGACTCCGGAACAACTCGCACTTAACGGGGTCAATATGAGCCAGATCCAGGTTGGAGACAGTTTTGTAATGGGTGTTTCGGACAACCCGGATGAGATGGCTACCAACAGTTCGGCAGAAACCTATGTCCGCATAGGCGCGATCACCAATAAGGCCGCAGATGGCGTGACGGTCAATTTCGGGGTACCTACGATCGACCTGAAAGTTGTTTCGATCGGTTCCTGAAATTCTTAATTTTACCCATATCTTTTTTGTATCTGCGGGACTTATTGTGGTCCATGGCAGTACGTGTTCTCTGTTTTTTCCAGCCGGGATGTATGGGTTGTATGGAACAGGCCCCGATCAATGCAGAAACGGCAAAATCCCTTGGTATTACCATTGAAGAGATCGATGCGGTGGAAAACCCGCAGTATGTAAAAGAGTACCAGCTTAAAGTGACCCCGACTATTCTCGTCCTTGTCGATACTATTGTAAAAGAACGGTTCGAAGGAGTTGTTCACGCCGGACCTCTTGAATCCGCAATAAAAAAATACCTATAACCGGTACCCGTAGATTCTCTTGATCCGGTGGGCAACGGTTTTCCAGCCCTCTTTACGCATGAGCGGACCGTCCCTGAGTTTGAGATGGGATACTTTGAACCGTTTACCGGAGACCACGTACATCTCGCCCACGACAAACGGCTGTTCGCCCTCGCATTCCATGTAAACAGGGATAGTCTTCCTGCCATCATGGATGGAAATTTTCACAACGACCTGCTCGATAGTACGGGTCCAGAGCGTTGTGATCTCCGTTGCTTTTGCACGCTGCACGCGCTTTGGCCCGCACTCGATTGAGGTTACTTCGACCCCGAAGGCCTCGTCCCCGCATTCTGCTACGAGGTGGTCTTTGACATTACATTCATCATCTGCGGCAAGTTCGATCCCGCAGACAAGGGATGATCCCTCTTTTGAGACGATGGTCTTGATGAGGATCGATTCAGGCTCGCGCTCTTTTGGTATCCGCTGGTGGTGGCCGCAGGTCGTGCACTTAACCAGCAAATCCCGGGATTCGGCGATGACCTCGTGCTCGGTCTCATCATTGCACTCGGGACAGTGGACGGCAATAAACATTGAATATGAATGGCAACCCTCACATGATAAAGCATGGAGGCGCACGAGACCATCCGCTGCCAGGGCCACCCGCTCATCCTTGGCACCCATCCGACAACGTTTGAAGTAACTGCAGAGTCTCACCTGACCGAAAACGGGAACTGTATCATCGGGATCCTGGCAGACAAAGGCTGCGCGAACCTGTCCCCGGAATTCAAATCCGTGCTATCCCATGATGATGCAACGCTTTGTACCAAGCTCTCCTGCGGGGATATTACCGTTGAAATAGTATCGAAAGGATCAGTAAAATTCACGCTTGATCACCCTACTGATATGGTCTGGCGGCGCAGTCCCTTTGTCTGCGGACGGACAATCGGGATAATGTCTGATCGGGTAGCAGGAACCCTGCCCCGGCATCTCATGCGCGAGCTTGCTCTCGGAAAAGAGATGGTCGTGACGCTTACTGCCCGGCGTCCCGACTGAGCGTGGTTATTTTGAGTTCGGCCTCGGCAAGGAGCGTTTCGCACTGCTTAATCAGGACCGATCCCTGTTCATAGAGCTGCATACTTTCTGCAAGACTCGTGTTCCCGTCTTCGATACGTTCGATAATCTTTTTGAGTTGTTCGACTTTTTCTTCATACGTCTGGGTCATGTTCCACACGCTCCACAAGAACCTGGCTTTTCCCATCAGAGAACCTGAGGTCGAGCCGATCCTGTACTGCCAGTGATGCAACACTGGTTAGAGGCCTGCCTTTTTTCTCGACAATACAATATCCCCGGCCAAGAACCACAAGAGGGTTCTGCGCCTCAAGAGTGGTTTTCATACCCGCAAGGATGAGTTTTTCACACCCGATCCGTGTTGTCAGGGCCCGTTCGAGACGATCCGCATAATCGGCGGTGACCTGTTTCCGCTCATCGATTTTACGCACGAAGCGCAGGGGACGGAGACGGTCCCGGAGATCGGCAAGTTCAGAGACAGCCCTTTCGATACGGGAAATAAGGGAACCTGCCATCTGGAGCTGCAGGTCGCGTATCTGCCCGAGGAGGACTGCACGATCCTGAACGACCAGCTCTGCGGCAGCCGACGGAGTGGGAGCCCGGATATCGGCTGCAAGATCGCTTAAGGTTACATCAACCTCATGGCCGATTGCACTGACCACCGGAACCGGGCAGTCCGCTATTGCATGAACGACATCCGGGTGATTGAAAGGGAAAAGATCCTCAAAGCTTCCTCCTCCCCGTGCGACGATGACCACATCCACCGTATTGCAGACCCGTCGTATGGCTTGCGCAATCTCAAGGTGTGCTTCCTCTCCCTGCACGGCAGTTGGGGAGATCACAAGTTCCAGCGGGAACCTGCGGGTGATAACAGTCCTGATATCATGGATGACCGCACCTGTCTCCGATGTGACGACCCCGACCCGTACCGGAAACCGGGGCAGGGACCGTTTTCTCTCAGCTGCAAAGATACCTTCTGCCGCAAGCTCCTTTTTCCACTGTTCAACGAGCAGGTACTTTTCGCCAAGTCCTGCCTTTTTCATCCCTTTGACCTGTAACTGGTATGCCCCGTGCGGCGCATAGAGCCGGACTGTCCCGTTGACAACGACGTCCATACCCTCCTGGGGAGAAAATGCAAGCCGGTCGGCATCCGATTTCCACATAACGCATTTTATGACCGCGGCCGTACTTCCGGCACCTTTCTCAGAGAGCGAAAAATACCGGTGGCCCCGTGAATGGCGGGTATAGTTGGTTATCTCCCCCTGGACCCGGATATCCTGAAGAAGCGGATCGTCAAGCAACCGCTCGATAATGGCCGAGACTTCCGATACCTTCAGGGGCACCGTATCCGGGCGCGGGGATGATTCCTCGCGGTAAAACCAGTCCATCAACAACTATTAGGTAAAAACCGCATATCAAATAGTACTACCATGGTGTCTTTCTCCGTATCGAGCATGTTCTTCCACGAATATACCCTCCCGGAGATTTTCAGCTTCGTATCCCGTTCAGGTCTTGACGGGATCGAGTTCTGGCTTGAAACCCCCCATTTCTGGCTCCGCGATCTTCCGGTAACTGAAGTGAAGGAATGCCGCAACCTGCATCCGGAAATTCCCGGTTTCACTATTCACGCCCCGGTTCTCGATCTCAATCCCTGCTCAATCAATCCCGATGTTGCGGAAGTCTCGATCGAATATGCGGTCAGATCTATTGCTATTGCAGAACAGACAGGTGCCCGTATCCTGACCGTCCATCCCGGGCGGCGCACGGCAAAACGCCCCCCGGGTGAAGCGGATTATATCCGGTTCTCCCATTACCTCGACTGCCTGCGGGATGCAGCATTCAAAGATTCGCTGAGGATCTGCATGGAAAACATGGAGCCCGCGGTTAATTCCCTGCTCAGTACCCCGGAACGTATGCGTTCTCTTCTCGATGAGGAGCCATGGCTGTATTTCACGCTCGATGTATCCCATGCGATGAAGACATCGGATGAGGAACCCCTCCGTTTTATCGAGCTCTGCCATGACCGCCTTGCAAACGTCCATATCAGCCGTGCCGAAGGCACCCGCATGCACCTGCCCCTGGATCGCCATCCTTCAATGGGTCGGGTACTTTCCCTTCTCAGGGACCATTCATATCACGGGAGCCTGACTCTTGAAATTGAAGACCTGAATTATACCCGGACCTTATCTGCCGATGAGAAGATTGCGCTCCTGAAACGTGAAGCAGCATTCATGCGGGAATGCATGTCCTGAAGCGCTGGTTTTATTAAAGTCTCTCCCGAATACTACTATACCACAGAATTTATGAAGCGTAATAAAATGCGTGCACCCGCACGTTGTGAAATCCGATGATTGAAGATTTTGTTGATATCATACTCTTTATCCTCTGTGTGATTTTCTCTGCATTTTTCTCCAGTTCGGAGGTTGCCCTGATCTCAATCACCCGGGCAAAAGTCAGGACTCTTGTAAATGAGGGCCGGCCTGGTGCGCATGCCCTTGCAACATTAAAAGAGTCCCCTGAACATCTCCTGACGACAATCCTTATCGGGAACAATATCGTCAACGTTGGTGCAGCCGCAATCGCAACGGCTATCGCCATCCGGATATTTGGCGATATCGGTGTTGGCATCGCAACCGGTTTAGTAGTAATCATCCTCCTCATTTTTGGAGAGATAAGCCCGAAGATCTATGCTGCCCGTGCTTCGGAGAATTTTGCTCTTGCGGTTTCTCCGGTCATATTGTTCCTCTCCCATATCTTCAGGCCGATAATCTGGGTGGTCGAAAGGATCAGCCCGCGAATCGGGGCCGGCCGGGATGCATCGGAGCCGGCAGTAACGGAAGAAGAGATCAAGGAATGGATTGATGTCGGCAAGGAAGAGGGTACAATCGAGCAGGGTGAACAGGACATGCTTTACTCGGTTCTCGAATTCGGCGACACGACCGCCCGTGAGGCCATGACCCCCCGGATCGATTCTGTGCTGATGGAGGATACGACTTCTCTCAACGACGCGATCCGGATCTTCAATGAAACCGGATTCTCCCGGATTCCAATCTACCATGAACATATCGACAACATCACCGGTGTCCTCAATGTCAAGGATGTATTCTCTGTCATTGTCTCTAATACCAAGCACCCGTCCATCAAGGACATCATGTATGATCCGTTCTTTGTCCCTGAGACCAAGAAGATCGACGAGCTGTTAAAGGAACTCCAGGTACGGCGTGTCCAGATCGCTATCGTGATCGATGAATACAGCAGCTTTGTTGGTATCGTGACTGTTGAAGACATCCTTGAAGAGATTGTCGGCGACATCATGGACGAGTATGACACCGAGGAACCTGATATCCAGAAACTCGCTGAAGGGGTCTATGTCGTCGATGCCCAGATGTGGGTGGACGATGCCAATGAACGACTTGGTATGAACCTGCCCATGGACGAATCGTACGAGACTATCGGGGGTCTTTTAATCGACCGGCTCGGGCATATCCCGCAGCACCCGGGTGAAAAGGTCGAGATCGGCGACGGGGCTGTAACCCTTGTTGTCGTACAGATGCACGGGCACCGGATTGTCAAGGTCAAGATAGTAATCCGCCCTGAAACTGCAAACAACAAATAACCGTTATACGATCCCGCCGCATACATTCCGGCACAGGAACAGAGCTTATGAAAAAGCGTATCATCGTACTTGCCTCCGGACGGGGCTCAAACTTCCAGGCGATCATCGATGCCATACAGGATGGATATGTCCCTGCGGAATGTGCCGCCCTCATTACCGATAACCCGCAGGCATATGCCATAGAACGCGCACAGAAAGCCGGCATCCCGGTTGTCGTTGTCGACTACAAGTCTTTTCCCTCCCGTGAAATCTACGAGCGTTCCCTTCTTGCCGCAATGGAGAAAGAAACCCCCGACCTCGTTGTCCTTGCCGGCTACATGCGTATTCTTGGAAATCCCGTTGTGCGGGCGTTTCCGGGCCGGATGGTGAATATCCATCCCGCCCTCCTCCCCAGTTTTACCGGCCTGCATGCCCAGCGGCAGGCAGTCGAACATGGAGTCAAGGTAGCCGGCTGCACGGTTCATTTTGTCGATGAAAGCCTCGATGGAGGCCCCATTATCCTCCAGCGGTGCGTCCCCGTACTGGAAGGTGACGATGAGGATATGCTTGCAGACAGGATCCTCGAACAGGAGCATGTTGCATTCCCGGAAGCGATCCGGCTTTTCTGCGAGGGCAGACTACGGATCGTGGGCAGGAAAGTCATGATCCTTACCCCGTGATCCGTGAACCTGGTTATCCCTGCTCCTTTTTTATGCCGGACGCTGATAGTATAGCACAACCGGGAGCCGGTGAGTGAGGCAATGAAGGAACGATCCCGCAACCCAGCAACAAAAATTATCGCCCGGGAGCGTATTGAGATCCTGTTCCATGAAGCGCGGCAGGCATTCCCGGCCAATCCCGAACGGAGCAACCGTTACGTGGAAATGGCCCGGAAGATCGCCATGCGCCAGAGAATACGGATTGACCGCGAGTACCGGCGCCAGTACTGCCATCACTGCTACTGCTACCTCGTACCAGGAAAGAACATGCGGGTAAGGGTACACGACGGCCACGTCGTTGTAACCTGCTTATCCTGCAACAAGAAGACCCGTTTTCGGGTGGTGAATCGCCATGCCAGATCAGAATGATCGATCCATGCAAGACCTAAAACCGACCGTCTGGATCGGGAAACAGGGCTGTACTGGGACCATGATCGAAGAGATCGTCTCCCAGCTCAAGAAGCGCAAACAGATCAAAGTCAAATGGCTGCAGAATACCGAAGTCGATCCCGAAGCAATTGCAAATGATGCCAAGGCAGTCCTGGTTGAAGTTCGGGGTCGGACCATGATTCTTGCAGAAAAAGGGAAAAAGAGCCCGAAATCATAACTTTTCTTCATCGGGCAAGGGGGGAATCTCCCTCTCGAAACGTATAAAAACCTTATTCACGAATAAGTAAAGACTGTTATTTATTTATTAAACAGTGAGGTCTCTAGATGACAACAGTGTACGATGTCCCGGCCGACCATATTATTCGTAAGGTCGCCGAGGAGCTCAAGAACCGCAAGGAGGTTGTTCCTCCTGCATGGGCTGCCTTTGCAAAAACCGGGGTACATAAAGAAATGCCGCCCGAAGATCCGGACTGGTGGTTTATCCGGGCAGCAGCCGTGTTGAGACGTGTCTATGTCGACGGCCCCCTGGGTGTCGAACGGATGCGGAGTTTTTATGGTGGAAAGAAGAACCGCGGCTCAAAGCCGAACGCATTCCGCAAGGGAAGCGGTTCTATCCTGCGCAAGTCGCTCCAGCAGCTTGAAGCAGCCGGCCTTATCATCCACGACAAGACCGGGCGCAGGGTTTCCCCGGCAGGTATGTCTTTCCTTGACAACATTGCCCAGGAAGTCAAGACCAACCCGCCCGCACCGGTACCCAAGAGGGTAAAGGCTGAAGCAGAACCCGAGCCCAAGAAGGCCGACGGAAAGAAATCCGAAGGCAAGAAGGGAGCAAAGGCTGCTGACGGCGCCAAGACCGAAAAGAAACCGGCAGCAAAGAAGTCCGAAAAGAAAGCTGAAACCCCTTAAGTGAGGTGAACCAATGGGAGACGACGAGCTTAGTGAAATCCGGAAAAGAAGGATGGCGCAACTGCAGCAGCAGGCTGGAGACCAGCAGGCAATGCAGGAAGAGCTCGAGCGACAACAGCGTGTGAAAAACCAGATGCAGATGGTTCTCATGCAGATTCTCGAGCCTGATGCCCGCGAACGCCTGAACACTATCAAGCTCACGAAACCGGATTTTGCCGGTGCCGTTGAGCAGCAGCTGGTAGCGCTCGCCCAGAGCGGGCGTCTCAAGCAGAAAATCACCGATGCACAGCTAAAGGAGCTGCTCAGGCAGCTCGCGCCAGCGAAACGGGATTACTCCATAACAAGAAAATAATGATAGCCGGAGTGCTGTTTAGCGGCGGGAAGGACAGTTCCCTTGCAGCAATAATGCTGGGTACGTATTATGAGGTTGAACTCAACACGTTTGTGTTCGACCCGACCCGCCCAATCCCGACAATTGAGGCTGCGGCTGACGCGCTGGGATTTCCCATAAAAAAAAGAGTATTTCCGCAAGGCCTGCTTGATGAACTTGTGGATCAGGTCATCCGTGACGGGTATCCGAACGATGCCATCAACCGGGTGCACCAGGTCGCAGTATCGGCGCTTTGCAGGGAATACAAGGTAGTCGGGGATGGTACACGGTTCAACGACCGGGTTCCGATGCTCACCCGTGAAACGGTGCAGAGCCTCGGGAACCGGACCGGTTGTTCCTATGTCCGCCCCCTGCTCGGGTTTGTGAAACCCGAAGTGGACCGGCTGGTTGACCGGCTTCTCGTAGTAACCTACGGGGAAACCGGTACAATCCGGAACGGTGATTACGAATCCGAGATCAGGGATGCGATCCGCACCCGCGGGATTGATCCTGCCCCCCTGTTCCCGGCACATCACGACCAGTCGCTGGTCGTGGGCAGGAAAGAATAATCCGTCAAGGTGACAACATGAGCAAATTAAGTAAAGGCAGAAAGATCCGGCTGGCTAAGGCCTGCGACCAGAACCGTCGCGTGCCCCAGTGGGTGATGGTCAGGACTAAACGTGCGGTCGTTGCGCACCCGAAGAGACGCAACTGGCGCAAGAGCACGCTGAAGGTGTAAGCCATGGCAGAAAAGATGCAGGAGCACATTTACGTCATTCCGCTCCGGGACGCACGCAGGATGCCCCGGTGGAAGCGGAGCAATGGTGCGATCAAGGATATCCGGAAGTACCTTGCAAAGCACATGAAGAGCGAAGACGTCAAGCTCGATCAGAATATCAACGAAAAGGTGTGGAGCCGGGGCAGTTCAAAGCCGCCATCAAAAATCCGGGTCCGTGCCATGAAGCTGGAGGACGGGCAGGTTCAGGCAGAACTTGCGCCGGAATCGTGAAGTTATGGAACGATCGATCACGTTTGCAGGCGATCCGAATATCGGGGTTTTTGCCCGGGTAGTCGGGAACATCGCCATAATTCCTCCTGAATCACCGGAGGATTTCCGGCAGGCGGTCAGTGCGGCACTGAATGCCGAACTGGTTGAGACGACCATCCAGGGGAGTTCGATTATCGGATCCCTTGTTGCCGGCAACAGCCGGGGAATTGTCGTTTCCGGGCTTGCAACAGAAGAAGAAGTTGCCGTGCTGGAAAAGCACCGCAAGGTCTTCCTCTTAAAAGAAGCGATGAATGCTGCTGGTAACGTGATCATGGCAAACGATACGTTTGCCGCTGTCCATCCTGACATGCCCACGGATCTCGCGCACGAGATTGCAGAATTCCTCGGCGTCGAACTGATCACCCTGACTCTTGGCGGAGTAAAAACCGTCGGGATGGCAGGGGTTGCCACCAACAAGGGCGTTCTCGTGCACCCCCGGGCAACCGCCCAGGAGATTGCACGGCTCGAAGAGGTGGCAAAGGTCCCGGTAGGTACCGGCACGATCAACATGGGGAGCGGTCTGGTCGGGACCGGTCTCATGGTGAATGAAAGCGGGTACCTCGCTGGTAATGCGACGAGCGGATTTGAGCTTGGCAGGATTGAGGACGTATTTGGATTTCTGGAGTGATAATATATGGCAGAGCAGAAGTTTGAGGTTAAAGGCACATTTTTGATGGGCGAGAACTGGATGCCGTACACGAAAGTGATTGCAGCACCCAACGCAAAACAGGCGGAGGAGCGCACGTTTGCCGTTATCGGCAGCAAGCACAACCTGAAGCGCCGCTACATCAAGGTCGACAACGTCAGCCCGGTCAAGGCTGAGTAATTTTTTTCTTTTCATCCGAATCTCCGGTGGGATCACCGGGGATGAAGATTCATCTCCCGTTGCGGGATTAAAAAAATTGACAGGTTCCAGTCTTACCTGTATCTCCGGAACAATGCCGGGTTCTGGCGTTGAATCCACCACCTTCGAACCAGGAATCCGCCTCCCACAAGAACAATCCCGGCTGCGAACACGAGGGGATACACGAACCCGTTGCCCTGTACCGGATTATCCGATGCAGTTCCAGTATCTGATGCCGCAGCAGGTGCTTTGAGGGCCGGTGCCGTAACCGATTGTTCTGGAATATCAGGTTCCTGCTCAACGGGAGCGACGGTACTTATTGTCCCGTCCGGCGTGGGATTTTCTACAGCCTGCTGAGGGGCAAGGATCACACGTCCCGCTGCCACAGCAAAGCGGGCAAAACCGGGAGTTATGGCACTGAACCAGACCCGCCCGGATTCCTCGCGGACAAATGATGTTGGGAGTTGTTCCCATTGCCCGTTCTTTGAGTAAAGCATCACGATATCGGCAGGAACATAGTTGTTTGCATCCAGCCATGCTCGGTCAAGGGAAAATATGACCGTTCCCTGCTGCACCGCATCAGCCCGTATCCAGTCAACGAGAATCTCTGCAAAACCTGCCGTATTAACCCCGGGCGGAACAGATGTGCCGGCCGTCTCCGGCTCCCTGACGATGCACCGGATCTCTCCGGAGAATGTAGTTTGCGGAATGATCGTAACCGATTCAATCCTTACCGGGTTTGCAGCGGAAAGCGATTTGCCGAATGAAAAGGTAATTGCCTCTCCAGAATGCACGACCTCTTTTACCGAGCTCTGAACCGCGGGGGTATCGGAACCGGAATCTGCTCCGTCAGGTGTCGTTACTACGGGAACCGGGGCAGCCTCGGTATACCACGTATCATTGTAATAGCCGGAAGAATCCGCTCCGCCCAGCAGCCACATTTTGTTTCCAAGAACCCCTGTTGTGTGCGAATAACGTGCCGGAAATGCTGCCGTGGCATTTCCAGATGCCCAGATATTTCCTTCAGCGGAATACCATGAGTCATTCATCGAGCCCAGAAGGTTCTGTCCCCCGGTGATCCATATGTTTCCGTCAAAGATCGTGGCTGTATGATCGGATCGCCCGGAAAACGCAGCGGACCCGTTCACCAGCGTCCACAGCGCCCCGTCACCGGATTTCCACGTATCATTCAGGTAATTCCCGTCATAACCCCCGATGATCCACATCTTGTCCAGAAAGACAACGGATCGCTGGCGGTCCCGTGCCGGGAATTCAGCCGAGGCATTTGCGAGTGTCCAGATGTTTCCGTCCGTGGAATACCACGTATCATTGACGAGATGGGATGTGTACCCGCCGATAACCCACATACGGTTGTTGTACACCACCGCAGAATGGTAACTCCGGGCCGGGAATTCAGGTGAAGCGTTTACAAGCGTCCAGATATTCCCGTCCGTTGAGGACCAGGTATCGTTCAGACTTCCAGACATGCCGGAACCCCCGATAATCCACATGCGGTTGTTAAAGACGAGGGAAGCCGAAGCGCTGCGACCCGTGAAACCCGCAGATGCATTCACCAGCGTCCAGGTGATCCCGTCTGCTGAAGACCATGTATCGTTCCGGATAGTCAGGCCGTTTGTTCCCCCAAGGATCCACAACCGGTCATTGAAGACAACCGTAGTATGATCCGAACGAGCAGGAAATTCCGCGCTCAGGTTACCTGCGGACCAGTCTGCGCCGGTGACTGCTGAACCGGGAACTACGAATATAGTGATCAGGATGAGGAGTGCGAGATTAAGACAAGGAACCTTCATAATGCGGTTTTTCAGAGATTTGTGATGAATAGTCTGTCTTTTACGTATCTATAAAAAAGGTGATGAAATGATCCTCACCCTTCCATATTCCTGCATATGTGCCGGTCGAAATCCATGACCGTTATTTGTCATGAAAATTTTGAGTTTTGTCGACGATATTCAACTCAACCGGAAATTAAATTCGCAAAGCAAAATTTTCATTGCTTGGGTGCGAAGTCTTTGGCTTCATACGGGTTTTTTTAGAAAATCCTGTTAAAAAAGAGAAACTGAATGAATCCCTGCGATCTCAACTCTCCCTGCAGATGAGATCGCCCGCATGGACCGGGTGCTCCACCCGGATTCCGATATCCAGTCCTTCGTCTGCTTCGGTAATCGGTGTATGCTCCAGTTCCATGGACGTTACGGACTGGTAGAAGTCCTCGTGCGGCCCGTGGACACGGATCCGGTCTCCTTTTGCGAGATGTTCCGTTAATACAACAGCGGCAACCCCGATTTTTGGGTAGTAGTGGGTTACTTTGCCAACCATGGTCTGCATTCTCTTCTCCCTCCCTACATGGGACTAATACCGGGTGAGATGCCATAAAGTTTTCTGCCGGATTTCCTGTCGGCTGACCCGTGCTATTTGCCAGGGGTTTTACCGTATTCCTGCTGGGGAATTTCGGATGATTATGGTTACCCGGGTTAACGTACGACCTGGTACCCTGCACTGGTGAGAACCCGGTCCACGTAATCTTCCCATGCATTCTCTTCTGGGATTTCACGACCGGCAATCTCCTGCTGCCAGAGGTTCCGGAGTGGATGGTCCATGGTTGTAAAATAGCGGGATGCATCCATGACACGGCCGATCCGGTGACCGTCCGGATTGAGGATGAGGATACGGAAACAGGAGTATTGCCGGCAGAGTTCGGGCCGGGAATTATGGACCGTGCAGATTACAGTTCCCGGTTCTTTCTGCCTGAGGAACGGGCAGGCCATCGGACGGATGGATTTGATGTCCTGTGAATAGAAGAGCTCTTTTTTATCCGTGTCAAGGCGGACGGTCCGTTCCTCGCCCGTACTCGTATACATGATATGGAATTCCTGCGGAGCGGTCTCATTACGGATCTCGATGATCTCGCCCATGGAGCTGCAGCACTCCCCGCATTTCTGGCAGTTGAACGCCACGTTGGGTCAGTCTTGTACTGGATATCTTCCCGGATGAATAAAACTGGCGCTTTGCGATCCGGTACGGGAACCCGCAGCATGGCCGGGGGGTACCCCCCCTCCCCCCCAGGCTGGCTTTAATGAGGGGTACCTGCCCCCCTTCAGGATCCTGTTTTTCGGTGCTTCCTCTCGTGATACTACGTCGGAATCCAGCGTACGGTTATGGTTCCATATGGTTGTCTAACAGGGGGGGTCCCCACCCCTCCCACTCAGGGACCCACCCCCCACCCCCCCTTGCTCAAAAAAAATCGGAGGGGGGAGGGGGGGTACCCTCCCCCACCTCAAATATGGGTAACACAGATTTTTTTGCAACCGGTATCGTGCCATTTTGCATGGAATTATCTCCTGAATGCATCAGCATCCTTACCTTCTCATGGATGAGTAAGGGGGGGATACCCACCCCTCGTACTGAAGGAGGGGTAGCTACCCACCCCCCCCACCCAGGGGACCCCCCACCCCCCCTGCCCAAAAAAAGTCGGAGGGGGGGAGGGGGTACCCCCCCCTTTGTGGGTGCACAGGCATACGGGCATAAACCGAACATTCGGATCTGATCAGGATGAAAATAATGTGACAGGTACTGCCCCGGCTCCGTCCTCGGATCCTATAATGATGTATTTATGGTAATGGAGGACATACATATCAGGAGACGGATATATCACGATCACCAGAACGTGGGGTGCAGGATTATGGCAGACACACAGCAACCAATAGATCAGCGCGAACTGATGACGCTTCAGCATTACCTCAAGGAATACGGGCAGCAGGCCGAGATGTTTGTCGGCCAGCTCGAAATGCTGGAGAACGGCCGGATGGAAGCGCTTGCCGCAATTGAGACCCTTGAAGCAATGGTTGCGTCCGAAGACGGGACCGTTCTTCTCCAGATCGGCGGGGGGGTAAGCGTACGGGCCAAGATACTCGAGCCGGAAAAGATCCTGATAGCCATCGGCGCTGAAGTTGTTGTTGAGCGCCCGAACAAGGAAGCCATCGATTACTTAAAAGAACGGCTCATGGAGATGGAAGCCTCACAGAAGAGGGTTGCCGAAACACTCGACAAGCTCCGGGCCCAGATGACCGAGATAAACCGGCGCCTCGAATACGGCTACCAGCAGCAGCCGATGGCTGCAATGGAAGAAGAGTAACGGGGTTCTCGCAGGCATGTTCGGGGGTCTTAAAGAACGGTTGCAGGCCGTGCGGAACCGGCTTGGCAGCAGCATCCAGTCAGCAGAAGAGAGCCCGGCGGCTGCTGAAGACACCCCGGTCTCTGCAGAGATGCCGGTTACCCCTGCATCAGAGACCGTAACCCCGTCATCGCCAACTTTTGTCGACAAGGTCAAAGTCCTGATCAAGGACCGGGAACTGATTGTATCGGACAAGAATGTTGCCGAAGCTCTCGACGAACTCGAGATGATGCTTCTCGAAAGCGATGTTGCCCTGCCGGTTACTGATGCCATTATCTCGCATGTCCGGAAAAGCCTGGTCGGGAAACGCCGGAAAATTGGCGAATCGGTCGATGCGATGGTCGTCGGGGCTCTTAAATCGGCCCTGCTCGAAGTCCTCGGCAAAGGTTTCGATCTCTCGGATTATATACGGACCCACCCGCACCCGGTCAAGATCCTGTTTACCGGGGTCAACGGAACCGGTAAGACCACTACGGTTGCAAAGATCGGGGCTTACTTAAAAAAACAGGGATTCTCAGTTGTTATCGGTGCCGGCGATACCTACCGGGCAGGGGCAATCGAGCAGATCGATGTTCATGCAGCCCGGCTCGGCATCAAGATTATCCAGCACCAGCAGGGCGGGGATCCGTCAGCGGTTCTGTTTGATACCGTGCAGTATGCAAACGCCCATAAAATCGATGTCGTTCTTGCCGATACAGCGGGACGGTTCCATAACAAGGCGAACCTCATGAGCCAGCTCGACAAGATCCGGCGGGTCATGAAACCCGACCTGATTGTCTATGTCGATGAAGCGGTTGCGGGTAATGATGCGGTCACCCGGGCAGCGGAGTTCGACCGGACCGTTGGTGCAAACGCGGTAGTTCTCACGAAAGCCGATATGGATTCCCGGGGTGGTGCTGCGATTTCTATTGCCCACACTATTGGAAAACCCCTCATGTTCATCGGCACCGGGCAGGCATACGAAGATATTATGCCTTTTGAACCGGAGAAAGTCGTAGAAGAACTGCTGGAGGGAAGTGCCTGATGCTTGACGGATTATCCTCATCCTTAAAAGATGCGTTAAAGAAACTGGCCGGAAAGACCGTAGTTGACCGGGCAGCAGTCGATGAGCTGGTCAAGGATCTCCAGCGTGCGCTCATTTCGTCGGATGTCAACGTCAAGCTCGTCATGGAGCTCAGTAAGGCGGTCCGCACCCGGTCGCTTGAAGAGGAACTCCCGAAAGGCACCAACGTCCGGGAACATGTCCTGCGTATCGTCTACCAGGAACTCGTACGACTGGTATGGGCTTCGACCGATGTCAAACTGGAACCGCAGACTATCCTCATGGCGGGTCTCCAGGGCAGCGGTAAGACCACGACCACCGGAAAACTCGCCCGGTACTTCCAGAAGAAGGGACTTAAAGTCGGGGTCATCTGTGCCGATACGTTCCGGCCGGGTGCCTATGACCAGCTCTCGACTCTCTGCCAGAAGATCAATGTGCCCTGTTTTGGCGACCCGAAATCAACCGACGCCCGCCAGATTGTCAAAGACGGGCTTGTTGCTCTCAAGGATCTTGAACTCATCATTGTCGATACCCAGGGTCGTCACGCTCTTGAAGCCGACCTTATTACCGAGATCATCGACCTGAATGAAATTACCAGGGCAACCCACCGCTGGCTTGTTATCGATGCGGCACTGGGCCAGATGGCAAGCGAGCAGGCCCGGCGTTTCCACGAGGCCATCGGGATCGACGGGGTCATTATCACCAAGATGGACGGCACGGCAAAAGGTGGCGGTGCAATGTCTGCGGTGGCAGAGACCAAGAGCGGGATCGTCTTTATAGGCAGTGGCGAGACCATCGAGGATCTTGAGCGGTTCGATCCGGATGGGTTCATCTCCCGGCTGCTCGGGATGGGTGACTTAAAGGCCCTTGTCGAGCGGGCGACCGAAGCAATGATCGAGGCCGGGGGGGGGGATGTCGATCTCAATACGATGATGAAGGGCAAGTTTACCCTTCGCGACATGTACAAACAGCTCGAAGCCCTCAACAAGATGGGACCCCTCAAGCAGATCATGGGAATGCTCCCGCTCGGGAACATGGAACTTCCTGAAGGGGTCTATGATGTGACGAGCACGAAGATGGTCCGGTACCGGATCATCATGGACTCGATGACCCCTACCGAACTTGACGATCCGACCCTTATCAACAGCTCCCGGATGCAGCGGATCGCTCACGGGGCCGGTGCAACACCGGACGAAGTGCGGGAACTCTTAAAATATTTCAAGACAATGCAGCGCACCTTAAAGGGGATGCGGGGTGCCGGCGGCGGAAGATTCAATATGCAGCGCCTGATGAAGCGCTTCTCCGGAATGCAGTGAAATGACCTCGTTTATTGTTATCGGGCATACTGCCCGCACGGACGGGGAATTTTCCCTCAATGACCTCCCGGGCAGCGGAGGGAGGATGGATGTCCTCTGCCGGTGCGTGAATGCATCATTTTTCCTCTCGCACGATCTCCGCAGGGATACGGAATGCTATCTTGTTCTTTGTGGGGCTCCGGATGGACAAAAGACCATCCGGTTCACCGGTGAAACGGTCAAGTACCTTTCGCCCGATGAGCGGAGTGCAGGAGCCCTGATCAAGAAAGCGCTCGCGATCCCGTGCGGGAGCGAGTTCCGGGAAGCTGCACCGGGGGTCTTCATCCGCAAGGGCGGTCTTGAACGACTTGCCGGGGAACTTAAAATTGCAGTGCTGGATGAGAAAGGTACCGATATCCGGTCTGCCGATCAACTGCCGGATGCGTTCCTGCTCTCGGATCACCAGAATTTCACTGCAGATGAAGAAGCGCTGATAGCAGGATGCCCGCAGTATTCGGTAGGGCCACGCTGCCTGCATGCTGATCATACAATAACGGTCCTCTTAAACGAGTTTGACCGAAGGAGATGCTGAATGGAACTAGCACATAAGGTAAAGGAGATTCTCGCGTACGGCGATTGCTGTGATCACTGCCTCGGCCGGTTCTTCGGCAAACGCTCGCACGGGCTCTCCAATGATGAACGCGGACGCGGCCTGCGGATTGCCCTTGCCCTTGAAGAGAATATTCCCTATAAAAAGCCGGAAGGAACCTGCTGGGTCTGCGGCAACTTCTTCGATTCGGTTCCCGGCTGGGCTGAGAAGGTTGTTAAGGCAGTGGAGGGTATCGAGTTTTCAACCCTTCTCGTCGGCTGCAGGGTTCCGCCCCTGATTGCCGAGAACGAAGAGATGGTCTGGAGCGATCTTGGCCTTTCCGAACCGGAACCGTTCAAATCGGAAGTGAACCGTGAAGTAGGAAAAGCTGTTTCTGCACGGATCGGTAAAGTCGTGGATTTCAAAAAGCCGGAACTGGTTATCATTCTTGACCCGTCAACCGGGAACGTGGAAGTCCAGATCAATTCGATCTTCTTCTACGGGCGATACCAGAAATTCGAGCGTGGGATCCCCCAGACCCACTGGGACTGTCGTGCCTGCCGGGGTAAAGGCTGCGAGAAATGCAATTTCACCGGCCGGCAGTACCTGGATTCTGTCGAGGAACTTATCGGCAGGCCGGCGATTGAGATGTTCGATGCGGAAAATGCTATACTTCATGGCGCGGGCCGCGAGGATATCGATGCCCGGATGGTCGGGACCGGCCGGCCGTTCATTCTCGAACTTATCTCGCCGAAGAAGAGGGCGGTCGACCTGGCCGAACTCGAATCTGTAATCAATAAAACCGCAGAAGGAAGGGTTTCTGTCGCAATTACGCGATGGAGCGCGAGAGAAGAGGTGGAAACCCTTAAATCAAACAAAGCGCATAAAAAATACAGGATCCTGGTCGAGGTTGAAGGCGTAGTATCTGCGGATGAGTTCGCAAATGCCACAAAAACCCTGCAGGGCGTCACAATAAACCAGCGCACGCCCGAACGGGTTGCCCACCGGAGAGCAGATAAAATCCGTGAGCGCAAGGTTCTCGATATCGAGTGCGTAGGGATGGAGGACAACAAATTTGTTGTTGAAGTCCTCGGCGAAGCCGGTCTCTACATCAAGGAACTCGTATCAGGGGACGGTGGCAGAACAATTCCAAGTCTTGCCGAGATCCTGAAGAAATCAGCCCACGTCACCAGCCTCGACGTCGTGCAGGTAGAAGGAGTAAAGGAGGGAGAATAACATGGCACATCACAATGGTCCAAGAAAGAAAACACGGTATAAGTTCAAGAAAGATTTACGGAAGCGGGGTCTGCCGCCGGTAACCTCGGTTATCCAGCGGTTCGAGATCGGCGACCGGGTTCACATTGTCGTTGAGCCGAGCATCCAGAAAGGAATGCCGCACCGCAGGTTCCATGGAAAGACCGGAACCGTTATCGGTCAGCGCGGCCGGGCATGGATGCTTACTATCCGTGATGGCGACGCAGATAAGATCGTCATCTCAAGACCACAACATCTAAAAGCACAAAAGTAAATTCCTCAATCAGGTGATTGGCATGAAAGTAAAGGGTATTATTAGCGAAGAAAAGGCTACGCTCCCCGAGCTGCGTGGAGTCCTTTTAGGGGTAGAGTCTGAACGGATTGCCGCTGAAAAGGAAATGTCATATGAGTTCCGGCGCAGTATCGAGCATGTCAATCAGCTTGCAAAGACAACGCCGGAAAAATCACGGGATCTCGTCGCGGCTCTCTCCGAAATGGAGAAGATGAAGCCGGAGATTGCCTATCGTATCGCCAATATTATGCCAAAGACCCGCGACGAAGTCCGGGCAATCTTTGCCAAAGAGCGGTATACCCTCTCCCCTGAAGAACTCGATAAGATTATCGAACTGGTAATGGCACACTTCTGAGGTGTGACATGAAGGTGGAGAAAAAAGAGGTCAATGCGATCGTACTGGATGTGCTCCTGAAGGGCCATCCGGATGATCCCCGCCCGCCGTTCAAGCGTGAACCGCTTGTCCAGGCAATCGGGATGGAACAGTTCAAGCTTCTCGAACTTGTACCGAAGGCTGCTGCTATTATCGATCTTCACGAGAAGGTCTATATCGGCGATTCCGAACGGGAAAAGATCGAACGGGTGAAACGCCGTATCGGGTACGGGGATCTGACCCAGACGGCAAAAGGCGAGCTCCCGTTCATTATCGAGAAGATCGTCAAAGATAGGGAACCGGATTTTGTCGCGTTTTTTAACAAGGCAATTTCGATCACCCCCAAGCTCCACATGCTTCACCTGCTTCCCGGCATTGGCAAGAAGCTGATGTGGGAGATCCTCGAATCACGGAACCGGAAACCGTTCGAGAGTTTTGCCGATATATCGGCCCGGATCAAATCGATTCCCCATCCCGAAAAGATGATCATAGCCCGGATCCTCGAAGAACTCCAGGACCCGGAGACCAAGTATCACGTGTTCACCACGAAATGAAAGCCCGTCACGACCAGCACTTCCTTATCGATCCAAACGCGATCAACCGGATTGCTGATTGTGCGGAGGTGCGGGGAAAGCAGGTGCTCGAGATCGGGCCGGGGAACGGGGCGCTGACCCGGGCCCTGCTCGACCGGGGGGCATTTGTCCACGCGGTAGAACTTGACGGCCGGCTCTGCGAGGAGCTAGCCGATCGCTTTTCTGACGAGATTTCTGAAGGGAAACTGACGGTTACGCACGGCGATGCGACCCGGTGCCCGCTTCCGGAATTCGAGATGGTAGTCTCGAACCTCCCCTACTCGGTTTCATCGAAGATCACCTTCCGCCTGCTCGATATCGGGTTTGAAGTTGCGGTGCTGATGTACCAGAGCGAGTTTGCAGAACGGATGGTTGCCCATGCGGGAACAAAGGATTGCGGCAGGCTTTCGATCATGGTACAGACCTATGCCGCAGTACAGACGTGTTTCAGACTCCCGCCCCAGTGCTTCTCGCCCCGACCTCAGGTCCATTCGACGGTTGTCAAAATCTTCCCCCGCGATCCGATCTTTTTCATCAATGACCGGAAGCGGTATGCGGATGTAGTCCGGGCCCTTTACTCCCACCGGCGCAAGACGGTGCGCAACTGTCTCAAAGGTTCTGCATCCATGCTGGATCCGGCATGGGTCGAACGGGTCATTGCAGCCCTGCCCGACGAGATTCTCACGAGCCGGCCGGAAGCATTGTATCTGGAAGATTACGCAACAATTGCAAATATTGAGTAATTTTAACCTTCTTTTTTCATGATTGCGGGCCAGGTTTCGGTATCTCTTATATTGTGGAATCTGCAACTCCGCAGTGTAATCCCGCCAACCTTAATTGAAGTGACAGGAGATCATTAGTCACGCATGAAATGGAAAGGCCATGATCGCGTTCCGCTCCGTATTGTTGATCCGGCGGATTCTCTGGCAACGAACGAGATCAGCGCGATAGCCCCGCTGATCGTCTCCGCCAGCCGGTCAACCGATATCCCGGCATTCTACGGGGACTGGTTCATGGCCCGGCTGGATGCGGGATATGTCAGATGGAACAGCCCGTTTGGTGGTAACCCGGTTTATGTCTCGTTTGCGAAAACCCGGGTTATCGTTTTCTGGTCCAAGAACCCCGCCCCGTTTTTCCGGCACCTTGATTCTCTTGACCAAAAGGGATACGGGTACTACTTCCTTATCTCGCTTAACGATTATGACGCCGAACGCCTCGAACCCGGCGTCCCCCCGCTTGAGGAGCGGATAGAATCGTTTATCCGGCTGTCACAGCGGATCGGGAAAGGCCGGGTTGTCTGGCGGTATGATCCGCTCGTCCTCTCGGATACGATCACGGTCGGGACACTGCTCGAAAAGATCCGGCGGACTGGTGACCGGATTCACCCGTTCACGGAACGGCTTGTCATCAGTTTTGTCGACATAGAAAAATATGTAAAAGTAAAGCGGAACCTGCATAAAGGGGGATATGGGGATGTCCGCGAGTTTACTGGCGCGGAAATTTCCCGTTTTTGCGAAGGATTAGCGCGTCTCAATAAAAACTGGGGACTCACTATCACAGCCTGCGGGGAGGCGCGGGATCTCTCCGGTTACGGTATCGGCCGGGGCCAGTGCATCAGTTACGATCTGATGATGAAAGAGTTTGCCGGGGATCGGGTGCTCATGGAATTCCTGCGACCTGCTGATCAGCGAACCCTTAGCGGAACGGGAGCACGGTCTCCCCGGGATCTCAGGGATCCGGGCCAGCGGAATACCTGCACCTGCATCGTGTCCAAGGATATCGGGCAGTATTCGACCTGCATGCACCTCTGCGCTTACTGTTATGCAAACACGTCGCCAGCAGTGGTGCAAAGGCAGTATGCCCGGTATCTTGAAGATGCAGAACAGGGAATCTTCCATGATTCGATAACCGGGTGAGCCCGAGCCCTGTTCAGAATTCCCTCATGATTTTTATCGCACAGAATTTACCACACATGGTGCATTCCTCGCCATCATCCGCGAGGGCCTGTGCACGGGCAGGATCGATGGCACACCGGATCTGGCCCTTCCGGTCCAGAGCCGCCCGCATCACTGCGACATCGTGATCCCGGGCATCCCGGCCATACTTTACCGTATCCCCGATATGGGCCGCGATCTTAAACGCGATCAATCCCTCTTTTACCGCTTCCGGGCTGGGGAGGCCAAGGTGTTCTGCGGGAGTGATGTAACAGAGATAATCAGCCCCGGCAGCACTGGCAATGCTTCCCCCGGTACACCCGGCAATATGATCGTAGCCTGCCGCGATATCGGTTGGCAGCGGGCCGGCGACGAAGAGCGGGAATACGGTCTGTTTCTTGTATTCTTTGACGTACCGGGGAATACGGTCGCTCCGGATATGCCCCCCGCAACCTTCGATGATGACCTGCACTCCTGATTCATGTGCCCGGGCTGCAAGGGTCGCATTCTGCCGGATCTCTTCCATCTGCATACGGTCCCTCCGGTCGTGGATGCATCCGCTCCGGGCGGTGTTGCCAAGCGACAGGACGATGTCATGCTTTTTGCAGATTGAAAGAATTTCATCGAAATGCTCAATGAACGGGTTCTCGCACTTGTTAAGGAGCATGAAAGCGCTTGTAATTGAACCTCCCTTGGAGACCATTCCCATCAGGCGTTTTTTCTTTTGTAACGCGCCGAGCATGGTACGGTTCACGCAGTGAATAACAAGCGAGCTGACCCCCTGTTCGACCTGCATGCGGAGCATGGACAGGATATCATTCCCGGTCATTTCCGCAAGCCCGTGTTCCACAACGGTCTGGTACACGGGAACCGTTGTGATCGGCAGCGTGGTGTGTTCGAAAATTACCTGCCGTATGGCATTGATGTCTCCGCCCATCGAAAGATCGCTGATGGTGTCAGCACCGAACTCTTGGGCTATCCGGGCTTTCCGGATCTCGTCATCGGGACTGATACGGTTGGATGAAGTACCGAGATTGACATTGATCTTTGTTGAAAGACCCGTGCCGATTCCGACCAGGCGTTTTTTACGCTGCATGATCACGACGCGGCCTTCTGCTACCCGGTGCCGGAGGAGTTCCGGATCGATCTTCTCTTCCCGTGCAAGGTCTCGGATCTGCCCTGTGATTTTTCCTTCTTGTGCCTGCTCGACCAGTGTACTCATAGGAATCCCGTAATCCTGGTATTCTCCGGAGATATTGGGCTGCCGGCATTAAATATCCCGGCATCCGGACCTGCCGGTTTCAGAGAGGAGATAAACAATGAACGCAGACACAGGTATACCAACCAGATACCGTGCTGTGATTCTATGGCGTTTGACCGTGACCAGGTCTATGTACCCGAAGCTGATACGTATCTCATGCTCGATGCAGCCCGGGCTGAAGTGAAGACTGGTGACCGGGTTCTTGAGATTGGAACCGGCTCCGGGACGATTTCAGCAGACCTTGTCCGGATGGCGAATGTCGTTGCAACGGATATCAACCCGCACGCTGTATTCTGTGCCCGAAAAAAAGGTGTGGACGTGATCCAGATCGATCTCTTCTCCGGCATGCGAGGTACGTTCGATCTGGTGATATTCAACCCGCCGTATCTACCTACGCAGCCGGAGGAACGGATCGATGACTGGCTGGAATACGCACTCGACGGGGGAGTGAGCGGACGGGATGTCATCGGGCGTTTTGCTGAGGGGATCGGGGAGGTCCTGTCTCCCGGGGGCCGGATTCTCCTGCTGATTTCGTCCCTCACGGGTCTTCCGGAAGTACGGGATCTTTTCTCCCGCCAGGGGTTCACTTCTGAAATTGTCCTGAAAAAGAAAGTCGAGGATGAGACATTGTATGTGCTGAAGATCGTCCGGATTGCTGATAAGGAAAGCCGGGGCAGTAGTGTAAAACCATAACCGGGGCGTTAACCCCATTACCCTTCCCGCTGTATGGTAAGTATCCTATGATCCTCCGCGTCTTCACGATCATCCTTGAACCGAAAAACCCGATCCGGTTTGCTCCCGACAGGCTTCAGACTTTTTTTTCAGACAGGCTTGCAGAGTATACTGCACTTCATAAGGATACCGGTACGGATTTTCTCTACCGGTACCCTGCGGTGCAGTGTAAGACGATCAAAAATTCCCTCATGGTAACAGGCATCAGCCAGGGCGCTGATCTCATTCGGCAGATTTCTGACGGGCAGGTGGAAATCGGGGCTGGCGATAACACCTGTACTATCCTTGAACGAGACCCGTCGATCCGGCAGGAGGAATTTGGTATTACGGGAGAGTCGAAAACCTATGAATTCCTGACCCCGTGGCTTGCACTGAACCAGCAGAACGCGAAAAAATTCTATGACCTGAAAGGTAAACCCGAGCGGGATGCATTCATGCAGAAGATTCTTGCCGGTACTCTCAGTACGCTTGCCAAATCCGTTAACTATCCCGTGACGGTACCGATCACCAGCGAAGCAAAAGTCCGGTTCAAACATGAACGGATCAACAGGGAAAATGTGATGGTGTTTGTCGGCAGGTTCACCACAAATCTCAAAATCCCTGATTACCTGGGTATCGGGCAGTCTGTTTCACAAGGGTATGGTACTATAAGGGAAACGGCTCCGGAAAACCCGGAACCTGATCAATAACCGGTCCGGTTCGGGAAAAGTACCCCTGCGGGAGGTTTTCTGCATATGCATCCTGTGACCTCCCGGGGCATATAAAAAAGATGTGAAATCCTTCAGCCGCCGCGATTTTCGTTTACCGTTTTCAGACGATCAGCCGTTTCCGCATCAGGTTGATGGCAATGATGCTGATAATTCCTGTCACGATACAGATCCAGGCAAGGTGGAGTCCCAGGGTCCACATAAGATCCGGCAGGGTCAGCATCCGCATGATGGCAACGAGGTGGGTAAGCGGCAGGATGGCAAGGGCCGCATACTGGAGGACGACCGGCAGCAGGGTGAGCGGGAAGAATGTTCCCGAGAAGAGCATCATCGGGGTGATGAAGAGGAACGCGGGATAGTTCAGGGTATCGATACCGGGGGTGACTGCTGTAAAGCACATCGCGATACCTGCGAACATAAGCCCGCCGAGGATTGCAACCGGGATCGTGAGCAGGGCAAGGGGAAGTGAGATCACGCCGAATGCTGCAAAAACCGGCAGCATGATGATAACATAGATAACGCTCCGGGTTGCCCCCCAGAGCAGTTCTCCGGCAATAACGTCCTCGATTGAAAGCGGGGTTGCGATCATCGCATCGAAACTCTTCTGGTAATACATCCGGACATACGACCCGTACGTACATTCGAAGAAAGCTGAGTTCATTACCGAGATGGCAAGGATTGCCGGTGCTATGTAATTCACGTACGGGACCCCGTCGATGACCCCGATATAACTCCCGATACCAAGCCCGATGGCAAACAGGTAGAGGAGCGCCTCGATAAACGGCGGGAAAAAATTAACTTTCCATGTCCTGACAAAAACTTCGGCATTGCGATGCCAGACCTTCCACGCCCGCCGTGTTATCTTTGGGATTGTCCAGATTACCGGCATGGTTAATCCCTCAGCGTCCTCCCGGTCATTTTTAAGAATACATCTTCAAGCGTTGCCGGGCGGGTGAGCATGTTTTTAGGCGTGCAGTTGTCAAGCAGGATCCGGGCAACCTCACGGGCGGATTCGGTTGCAACCTGGACCATATCTCCCGCAATCTCATGCGGGATATGGTGATCCCGCAGGCAGGTGAGGACTTCATCGGTTTTTTCAACTTCGACTATTTCGCTTCCGACCTGCTGTTTCACGAGATCCGCGGGAGCTCCCTCGATAAGGATTTTCCCGTTGTCCATGATAACGAGCCGGTCGCAAAGCCGGGCAGCCTCATCAAGATAATGAGTGGTCATGACAATCGTGCATCCTTTTGCCTGCAGGGCCCGGAGTTTCTCCCAGATCAGGTGCCGGGCCTGCGGGTCGAGACCTATGGTGGGCTCGTCCAGAATCAGGAGTTCGGGATTGTTGACGAGTGCCCGGGCAAGGATGAGCCGGCGCTTCATGCCCCCGGAAAGTTTCTCGACAGCGACATTGCGTTTTTCCTGTAACTGGACAAATTCCAGCAGTTCCTCTACCCGTTCCTGTGCGGCTTTTTTCGGGATATCGAAATACCGGGAATAGGTCAGGAGGTTTCCGGCACAGGTGAAGTCCGGGTCCAGGTTTGTTTCCTGTGGGACAACACCGAGTCTCTGTTTGATTTCCGCGGGATTAATGTCCGGGTCCATGCCAAGGACCGAGAGTGTACCTGAAGTACGGGGCGAAACACAGGTAATCATCTTCATCGTTGTTGTCTTACCGGCTCCATTCGGGCCAAGAAATCCGAAGATCTCGCCCCGGTTAACGGTGAATCGGATGCCGTCGACTGCGATAAGGCTCTCGTACGTTTTTTTCAGATTATCTGCATCGATAACTGCCGGCATACCGTATCCTCTTTACCAGTGGTTTGAGCAAAGATCCATAAATAGCCCCGTGTCCGTGCAGGGTGAAGGTAAAATGGGATCAGGGGATTTGTTCCGGCTTAACCAGAACGATGCCGGCAATCAGGACCGCGAGTAAAGCAACAGTCGCAAGGAGCATGACCGGGTCGATCCCTTCCATGTTATAGACAAGGACATGCCGGATCATCCCGGTCAGGCCTGCAATGAGCAGTGCGCGGACTTCGACGTGTTTTGTTTTGAAATAAACGGTCACGGTTTCAAAAAGGACAATGATGGTGATTGTGAGCAGCAGGGCGTTGATAACCGCGATGATATTAGCTGTGACATCGGACGCGAAAATGAACTGGTAGATCAGGAATGCCGAGTCCCATACCGAGACAAACGCTATAATCGTAAGCATGATCGCAACAATCGTATAGAGAACCAGCGGGACTAATGAAAAGAAATCCGTAATCAGTTCAATCGGGGATTTGATTTTTGACATGGATTTGCCTCAAAACACAGAAATGATTATCCCATATCTGAATTGGTGAAAAGAAAAATGTTATGGGGGCTGTATTTCTCAAATGCCCGGTTCCCGTGATTTCCCGGAGTTTCAGTTGTAGTATATCAGGTCTTTTCCAGTCGGGCAATAGCAGCAAGAGCCGCTTCCCGGACCTCTGAGAATGGATCACCGGTGAGTGGTTTGAGGTTGGGGATGGTCTTTTTGCTTCCCAGTTTTCCGAGCACTTCTGCTGCGCCAATCCTGACTTCCATAACCTTGTCCTGGAGACACGCAACCAGCGCCATTGCAGCAGCCGGATCTTTTATCTTTCCAAGGGCTGCGATTGCTGCAGCACGAACTTCCGGCTCCTTGTCCTGAAGCGCATTGATCAGGAAGGGCAGGCCCTCCGAATCGCCAAGACGACCGAGTGCCCGTGCAATCTCAAGCCGTACGGCAGGGTGCGGATCGTCAATGGATGAACCGAGAGGTCCGATTGCTGACAGATCTCCTGATTTTCCGAGATGTACTGCTGCGTCAACCCGTTTCCTGATCGTAGTGTCATTCAGTGCGGCAAGGAACGGCTGAATGTTTTTCATGATTTCCGGTCCCGGTTGTCAGTGTTCACAGGCATTGCCGGATTCGTAAGTAGTGATCACTTTCTTTGCATCTTCCGGGGAGAGTCGATCGTGAATAAGGTGGATAAATGCCTCGACATCTTCAACGGGCAGGCATCCCATGCTCTCTTCGCCTTTTTCGATCATTTCGATGAGGTAGGTGAGTTCGTCATCATCAAGCTGACCGATCCGCCGGATGAAATCTTCGCTGTCTTCGGCAAAGTGATTGGATACCGGGGGAAGGATTGAGTGGAACATGTGGCCGGAGCCCGAACAGGTCATGTCCCCGCATTCGGGTGCGAGTTTTTTTAAAATTTCAAGATCTTTTTCATTGAGTTCCCGTGGCATGATATGATCTCCTGAATAATCATTTTGCCGGCTTTTGGATAAACGTACGGGAGGGGCAGCATCCGCTCCCCCGGTCCGGGATGGTTGATCTTTTAATCCAGCATGTGCTTTGATTACGGGCCGTAACTTATGCCGTCTTCAGAGGTTACTATATTGTCACTCTGGTCGCGATCTGCACCGGTTTTTTCTACGAAACCAGTTCGGGTAAGAAAAAAGATTAGAAATATTTAGCAAGCCAGGCTTTGAGACCGGCAAACCTGCCACCGGAACTTCCTGATCCTGATGACTTTGAAGAGGATTTCTTCGGGTTCCGGGGCTGCATTGTCTGGACCGGTGGGCGGGTTATGGTCCGTTTTGGTGCCGGAGGTTCCTGCGCGGGAATATCCCGGAGGGTTCCCTGTGGTTCATTATCGATCGGTTCAAATCCCCATGAAAATCCGATTTTATACGCGTTCTCATTCTGCCGGATCCAGTTGGCAGCATACATATACCCCCGGTCTTCTGCTTTCTTGACCGTGTCCTGGTGATCAAGAGTGAAGTGGATCTCCCGCTGGAGCGCGGTTAATTCTTCGTAAACTTTCCGTGGGACTTTGATCTTCTCCCTGCTCATAACTCCTCATATAGGGATATGCTGGGATACGATATTTAATGCTTCCTTTCAAAAAGCGGAAATAACAGGGTTAAATCCGGTTTAGGAAGGTCAATTGTTGTTAAAACGCCTGTTAAACAAGTTTTATAAGTGCTTATGATAAACGGAGCATAATAGCAGATTATTGGTGATTACCATGGTAAAAGTTGTTTATGAAGGTGATGATTTCAAGAGGATGTTCCGTGCGGATTTGACGAGGATTGAACGCCTTGTCGAAGCAAAAAAATTCGGGATACACGAAGTTCCATACAAGGACAAGACCATCAAGATCGAGATCGTAAAAAAAGGCGACGGTATTGTTGTCAAGCGCTGGCGCATTAACTAAAAAAATCCAGCGATTTTTTTCAGATATCAGGTAAAACCTGTTTTCCTGATTGATACCATCAATCATCCGTGTGAAGGAAAATACCAAAAAAACAAAATATGATACTGTTATGAGGATTCTGATCTGAAAATGAGATGCTGTTATGGGGATTCGAACCCCAGTCGCGAGCGTGAGAGGCTCGCATGATTGGCCGGACTACACTATAACAGCAAGTTGCTCACTAATTTGGGTGGCAATTTTACTTAAATATGTTGATGAGGACGAGGGTAATTCTCCATCCTGATCCACCTGCATCCCCCGGTACCTGATGTCAAACCCGTTCTTCCGTTACACACCCCAACAAACAACTATATCTCGGACATACGGCGAATAATATAGGAATGAGTAGTCTTGAAGAGCAGATCAAGGAGCTTGAAGACGAATTAGTCAAGACTCCCTATAATAAGGCTACTTCCAAGCATATTGGCAGGGTCAAGGCAAAGATCGCCCGGCTCCGTGACGAAGCTGTCAACCGTGCGATGAAGGCCGGTGGCGGCGGGGAAGGATATTCGGTCAAGAAGTCCGGCGATGCTACCGCAGTCCTTGTCGGGTTCCCGTCAACCGGTAAAAGTACTCTCCTGAACAAGCTCACGGGAACCGAAAGTGCCGTAGGTGCATATGCATTTACCACCCTGACGGTCGTTCCCGGTGCTCTCGAACACAAGGGTGCGAAAATCCAGCTGCTCGATATTCCCGGTCTTATTGCCGGTGCAGCGATGGGCAAGGGACGGGGCAAGGAAGTTATCGCGGTTGTCCGTGGTGCCGATATTATCATTATCCTCGTCGATGTTTTCAATGAGCGGCATTTCGATGTGCTCATCAAAGAGCTTTACGATGCCGGTATCCGGATTAACGTTCCAAAGCCCGATATAACCATTAAGAAGAGTTCCCATGGCGGAGTACGGCTCAACGCGGTCGGGACGCTGGATCTCGACATCGAAGAAGTCCGGTCCATCCTTTCCGAGAGCAAGATGATGAACGCGGACATCCTGATCCGCGGGAATGCAACACAGGATGATCTCATCGATGCCGTGCAGGGCAACCGGGTATACATCCCGGCATTTATTGCAGTCAACAAGGTCGACCTCGTTGACAAGGAGCGGTATCTCGAAATAGAGCATGATATCGGTGAACGGTTTGGGAGTCCACCGATCATGATCTCAGCTGCTGCGGGTTTCCACCTGGAGGAACTCAAGGACGGGATCTACGATTCTCTTGGTTTTATCCGGATCTATCTCAAACCGCATGGTGGCGAAGCTGATCTTGAAGAACCCTTAATCATACGGAAGGGAAGTACGGTCGAGGATGTCTGCAACAAACTGCACCGGGAATTTGTTCAGCGGTTCCGGTACGCCCGCATCTGGGGGAAATCCGTCAAACACCCCGGCCAGAGGGTTGGTCTGCCTCACAGACTCATCGATGGTGATCTGCTCACGATCATTATCGAACATTGATTTTTATTTTTTTGCTGGTTCCCACCATTTTTCAAAAATATTTTTTTATAAAAAAGCATTTATCATAATATGATTTTACATTATCCCGTGATTATCTGCGGGAAATATCCATCTTTGAACGTATCCGGCGATGTGTGGGTTTATGACCGATAATTGCGGGACGGAGGCTCCTGGACGGGAAATCCGGTTCCGCAGCCTCATTGAAGCCCTGCAGCATGTTGTCTTCACGCTCGATGAAAACGGACTGATTACCTATATCAGTCCCGGATGTACTGTTACGATTGGGTATTTACCGGAAGAGATGATCGGGAAATCCATTACCTCTTTTTTCTCCCCGACGGATATACCCCTTATCCATGCCAAGTTTTCTGATGTACTGAAGGGGAAAATATATCCCTCTGATTATCACGCGGTTGACCGGAGCGGGAAGATCCATTATGTCAGGGCAGTATCACGCTTGTATACGGATCCGGACGGGAAGACTGGTATCGCCGGCATCATCGGGGATATCAGCAACTGGGTGCTTGCTGAAGAAGCCCTGCGGGATCAGGAAGAGATCACCCGGAGAATCGTCGGGCATTCCAATGACGGGATCGTCCTTTTCGACGAATCAGGAATCCTGCGGGAATGGAACCCGGCAATGGAACAGATAACCGGTATCAGCCGGTCAGTGGTTCTTGGGAAATCCGTCACGAATGATGATATTTCCCTTGTGCTTGATGGCTCTTCAATCCGGGATCTCAGTTCCCATTTACAAAAACTAATCCCCGGTCAGGTCACGGGAAAGGATTCCGGAAAAAACCCTGTTATGGAATGTACTGCACAGCGTACCGATGGCAGCAGCATTGCGATGGAATGCTCGGTGTTCCGGATTCCGGTGGGGTCCGGGTTTATGAATGGCGGGATTATACGGGACGTAACGGAGCGCAGAAAGAATGAACAGGCCCTTGTTACTGCAAACAAAAAGCTGCATATCTTAAGCAGCATCACCCGGCATGATATCAATAACCAGCTCAGTGTTATTACCGGGTATCTTTCGCTTATCCGTTCAAACGAGAGCACCCGGCCTTCTGAAAAATACTTTTCCTTCATGCAGCAGGCCAGTGACCGGATCCAGCGGATTCTTGCGTTTACCCGCGAGTACCAGGAGATCGGCATCCAGTCAAAAGTGTGGCAGAATCTCGGGAATACAATCTGCTCAGCTTCCGATGCCCTTGGTACTGACCCTGTGCATATCGTGCCGGATCCTTCCTGCAGTACTATCGAGGTTCTGGCAGATCCGATGTTTGGCAGGGTGTTCTATAACCTGATTGATAATTCCTTAAAACATGGCGGGAATGTTTCAGAAATACTGATACAATGCAGCATGCAGCACCATGATCTTGTGATAATCTACGAAGATAACGGGATTGGCATACCTGACACAGTACGGTCCACGCTCTTTGAACCGGGAAAAGGAAAAATCCACGGGTACGGTCTTTTCCTTATCCGGGAGATTCTTGCGATCACCGGGTTTGGGATTTCCGAAACCGGAAAAGCCGGGTCGGGTGCCCGGTTCGAAATCCTTGTACCGGATGGATCATTCCGGAAGACTGGAAACGCAAATTATCCAGTGAAGAGTGTCTCACTTGGCAGGGGTTGAATACGGATCCGCCATCTGGTTCCCGGCTCCTGAAAACAATCCAGCACCCTTGTTTATTCAGGGTTATTCCGACTTGTTCCTGATTGCATCCTTGATTACCTCAAGCGGTGCTTCAGTCTTGATCCCATAGCCGGAAAAGTGGGTCCGGGTTGCAGGAAATCCCTGAGCAATGATCCGGTTGATGACCGTATCAATATGGGGCGGAGAACAACCGAGCAGTTTTGCAATCTGGTGATAATCGTAGTGGCTTGACGTTGGAAGTTCCAGAAGACAGAGATCGAGAATTTTAGCAAGATCCTTCCGGGTCCCTAACTCCCGGTTATCCAGTTCTGCCTGCATCTTCTGAACAATATCCGCATTACGGATACTCCCAAGCCAGAGCGGACCGATGGGCTGGAGTACCGTCCCGCAATGGGGGCAGGTTACGGTAACCGGCAGGATTCCCTGCTGCTCCTCGCGGTACGGGCATGCAGTGCACTGGTGGATGAACCCGATGCGGGAGAGCGTTTCATCTGCGGCCCGTGCCCCCCGGATGAGCCGCAGGTTAAGCCGGGCAAAGTGTTCGCGGGAGAAACAGAAGAGTGGTTCGATACCCCGGTCATACTTGACCGTCTGGCGGACTGCGAACCCGAGCAGGATCCGGAGGCCGACTTCACCGTGGTATTCGGTATTCATCGGCCGGGCATTGTACCTCCGTATTCCCGCTTTGAGGTGCGCCCCGCACAGGGGAGCTGTATCGGTTGCAGTGACAAACAGGTACCGTCGGGTGCCCCGCACGGCAGCATCGATGACAAATGCCGGGGTTCCGAATGGATCGAGATCGACGGCATCAAACGAGCGCTCGGAGAGCAGGGAGCTGGCATCGCGCTGGACGACCTCTACGGGAAGATTTGCCCGCTGGGCGTTGTAGATGATCAGGTCGGTTGCTGCCGGGTCCCGGTCGTTGATGGTTACCGGGATATTGCATTCCTGGACGACCCGGAGACCCCGGATACCGGATGCGCCCATAGCATCAAGGTAATCTGATGGTTTGAGAATTGAGAGCAGGAGGATCGTTGCGTCCCGGTTGATCTCCATCCTCCGGTTGAAAAAGATGGGGGCTGTCCCGGGCGGGAACTGGGTGGTATCATCCTGGGGAGGAATAAAAAATGTTGTTGTTCCTTCCCGTATCTCGATTAGATCCATGGTGGCTCAATGGTTTCAGCGCGCAAAACTTATACATATTCCCCTGCAATGGATATGAGCAGGGCGAGTGGCTTAGCCCGGACATAGCGTCAGCCTCCTAAGCTGAATGCCGGGGGTTCAAATCCCCCCTCGCCCGTAATAACCGTTTTTCGTGCATTTTAATAGCCGGTCGATCAGATCTGATACCCATGAGCATTGCAGGTTTTTTTTCCATCACCCGGCCCGTGAATTCTATTGTGTCGGGTCTTGCTGCAATCATCGCGTACCTTATCGATACCGGGACGGTCATCCCGGAAACGCTTTTTCTCTTTGTCATTGTCGCGCTCATCACTGCTGCGGGAAATGTCATCAATGATTATTTCGATGCAGATATCGACGCCATAAACCGCCCGGATCGCCCGATACCCTCTGGAGCAGTAAGCCTGCCGGCTGCCCGCACTTTTGCATTAGTCCTGTTCATCACCGGAATCATCGTGAGTTTTTTCACCAATTTCCTCTGCATCGCAATTGCTCTCTTCAATGTGCTCCTCCTTGTCGCCTATGCAGCCAAGCTCAAGGGCCTTCCGCTTGCCGGTAACCTCGCAGTGTCGTACCTTGCTGCAAGTGTTTTCCTTTTTGGCGGGGCCCTCAACGGCTGGGACGGGCTTTTATTTATCCTTCCCATTGCCGCGATCACGTTCTTTGCCACCCTCGCCCGCGAACTGGTCAAAGACGCCGAGGATATTGAAGGAGACAAGGCAGGAGGGGCTGACACCGTGCCCATTCGGATCGGGATCCGGAAGACTGCGGTCATAGCCCTCGTTGCAGCATGTCTTGCGGTTTCAGCGAGTTTTATTCCATACACCTGGTGGGGCCCATGGTATGTGGCTGCGATCCTTATCGTGGACTGCATCATCATCGGGGCTGCCCTGCGGGCACTTCCCTGCGATACGCCCGAATGCCTGAGAACTTCCAAATCGGCAACCCTTTTTAAAGCAGGATTCTTCGCATCGCTTCTGGTTTTTACTGTTTCTGCGGTCTTTCTCCGGGTCTGATCAGGGAACGCTTACCGGCGTTAAAATGCTCCCCGAGCAACAAGTTTATCCCCTGATCTCTCCTCAGTACCCATAGAGAGCCATGGTCAAAGTTATCCGGAAGGGTGGGACCTTTTACGCGGAGAAGGGAGGATATTTCGAAGGAAATGTCCGGATAGACGGGAATTTTATCGTTCCTGCCCGCACTCACTTCTGGGGGCGCCTTAATGTGACCGGGAATCTTGAACTCGGACCCCGTTCCAGTGTTGCGCTCGATATTCTCTGCGGGAGCGCCATCATCGGAAGCCAGTGCCGGATCAAGGGGCCTATCCAGGCGACCGGGGACGTTACTATTCTCGATCATGCAGCAGTCCATTCTATCCAGGCCGGGGGAAAAGTCATCCTCCGTACAGGAGTCCATGTCGGGGATGTCACAAGCAGCGACACCATCATTGTCCACGGCCGGATCAAAAGCGGGAAATTAATCGGTAAGAATATGAAGGTCCTTGGGGATTAGGGCCGGGTCGATTCCCAGTGTTGCCACCTCGTAGACATCCGGCCAGTTGACAATTGTTTCAACGCACCCTTCTTTTAATGTCACGACCCCCATAACGACAAGTCCCATCTTGTCGGCCATTTCCACGCCTTCCTTGACTTCGGTAAGACATCCGACCCCGATGATGGCCTTAGGCCGGTATTTCTTGACCATCCGCTTGATAAACGAGGAACCGGGCACAATAAAGATCCGGTACCCGAGCTGCTCCAGCATGATACGCGCTTCCCCTACAGAACACTGGCCGCAGTTTTTGCATTTCAGGCCTTCGGGTGTCAGGTTAGCCGGGCATTGCGAGGACCGGAGGCACTGGGGCATGAAGATGGCCCGCTGTTCAACCGGTATCTGCTCGAAATCTGCCTTGTTCATTGCATTATGGAGCTTTATGAGGAAGGTGAGCATTTCGCGATCTTCGAGGCCGAGAAGCCGGAAGAATGATTTCATCAGGCCTTCGAGGAATACCAGGCCGGCCTTGATGAGCCGGGGAAAATACAACCTGCCTTTGCGGATTGAATAGAGGGAGATGACAACAAGAACGAAGGCGGAAACGATTGCCCCCAGTATGATGAGGATGGTTATTTCCCCGACAATGAAGATCAGGTTGTTGAAGGTAGCAAAATCAAAATCCATGGATGCCAGCCCGTTAAGCGGTTAAGTATTATGCAGTCCTTCGGGATAAGAGTGACTGGATGTCAACGGGCGGACGCACGACACCCTGTTCGGTTACAATTGCCGTAACAAGGTTCATAGGCGTTGCATCGAACGCGTAATTTCGTACCTTTGCCCCGTCAGGGACATATATGCGGTTGCCCATGACTGCAACCTCATCCCGACCCCGTTCCTCGATAATCACGTCTTTTGCGCTGTTCTTTGGATCGAACGTTGATAACGGGGCTGCGATGTAGAACGGGATATCGTGGTGACGGGCGCAGATTGCGTGCATATACGTTCCGATCTTGTTAAAGACCGCATCATGGGTGATCCGGTCAGCCCCGACAACAACCGCGTCGATCTCTCCGGTTCCCATAATGTGGGCGGCAGTTGAATCCGTAATTGTTGTGACTTCTATCCCGTCCCGCGCAAGTTCCCATGCCGTCAGGCGTGCACCCTGGAGGAGCGGACGGGTTTCGCAGGAGATTACCTTCACCTCTTTTCCCATCTCAACTGCGGAGCGAATCACGCCAAGGGCAGTACCCCACGAAGAGCAGGCAAGAGCTCCTGCATTACAGTGCGTGAGAACCGTGCACTTGTCCGGAAGCAGTGCAGCCCCATACGTCCCGATGGAATGACAACAGGCAGTGTCTTCGCGTGCGATCTCTTTTGCCTTGGTAATTGCAGCATGTTGCATTTCCGCAACGGATTTGTGCACATTAATCGCTTTTAGTACCCGTTCGATACCCCAGGCAAGGTTGATGGCGGTCGGGCGTGTCGCTTTTAAGAGTGCCGCATCCCGTTGTACATCCACCATGAACGTTTTCGCATCCTTCTCTTTCGAGTTCAGAGCGGCAAGTGCGACACCATATGCCCCTGCGACTCCGAGAGCCGGTGCACCCCGGATCTCAAGGCGTTTTATTGCGGTTGCCAGTCGTTCGATTGTGCGGCAGGAGATGATCGTGTATTCATTAGGGAGAAGCGTCTGTTCGATATAACGGATCGTTCCGTCGTCCTCCCACCAGAGGGTGGCTGCGTTGTAAAGGGTCATTTCGAACGCACCGCATCGATATATGCCCGCATCGCTGCCGATCCCCCGGAGGCAACCGAGTCAGGAATGTCGCGGGGGGCGGTCGCTGTTCCGGCAACATAGATCCCCGGGACAATGGTTGCAATGGTATCAACCGCGTCGTGAACCGGTTTTATGAACCCAGTTTCTTCGATCTGGATTCCCAACCGTTCGGCAAGCCCGGCAGTTCCCGTGGCAGGGCCAAGACCAATGGAAAGCACGACAAGATCCGGGTGCAGAACCTGCACTTCCGAAGTCTCGGAGTTTTCGACCTGCATGATGAGGCCGTTCCGGTCAGCGAGGATATCGGAAGGCATGCCCCGGAGGAACTTTATGCCCATCGCCTTTGCCCGCTCATAATACTCCTCGTAACCCTTACCGTAGGAACGGACATCCATGTAACAGAGCGTAATATCGATCCCGGGATTCTTCTCCTTGATCAGCATCGCATTCTTGATAGCCTGCATGCAGCAGACACAGGAGCAGTAGGGCCGGTTGATGGATACATCCCGTGAGCCGACACACTGGATAAAGACGATACTCTTTGGTACGGTTCCGTCACTCAGTTTCTTTATTTTTCCTGCTGTGGGACCGCTAGCATTGATCATCCGCTCCAGTTCAAGACTCGTGATTACATCCGGGAGAAGCAGGTGACCAAACTGCGATTTTTTCCCTGCATCAAAAACAGTATACCCGGTTGTTATCACAATGCTTGCTGCATCGAGGTTGAACATTTTTTCCTCGTCCTTATGCAGGATTGCACCCGGTCCGCAGGCATCGTAGCAGAGCCCGCATTCGATACAGTGTTCAGCATCCTTGACAACCAGATCCGGAACAACCTGGGGATGCGATTTGTAAATCGCTTTCCTGACTCCCACACCGGCATCGAACCGGTTATAGACCTCCACCGGGCAGATCAGGATGCAGTCCCCGCAGCCGGTGCAGAGTGATTCGTCGATATAGCGGGGAAATTTCTTTATGGAAACTTTGAACTTCCCGAGTTCGCCGGAAATCGATTCTACTTCCGAGCAGGTATGGATGGTGATATTGGGGTGGCGGGCGACATCCACCATCTTTGGCGAGAGGATACACATCGAGCAGTCATTTGTCGGGAACGTCTTGTCGAGCTGTGCCATGTGACCCCCTATGGTTGGTTCCCGTTCGATGAGATCGACATGAATGCCATGGCCGGCGATATCAAGGGCTGCCTGGATCCCTGCAATCCCGGCTCCGATGACGACAACGTTACTCATGGGTGGCATACTCCCGTGCGAGTTCAACGTAGGATACTGCATTCTTAAGGATATGCTGTCCCTGTTCAGCGGTTGCCTGCTTGATGATCTTTCCGGGGATTCCTACCACGACAGAACCTTCCGGGACCTGCATGCCTTCGGTAACCACGGCACCGGCACCGATGACCGATCCGCTGCCTACCTGCGCACCATTCAGGACAACTGCCCCCATTCCGACCAGTACCCGGCTACCGATGGTACAACCATGCAGGATAGCCCCGTGGCCGACGGAAACATCGGCACCGATAACAACCGGAAACCCGGTGGTGGTATGCACGACACAGTTATCCTGGACATTTGACCGGTCCCCGATCACGATCCGGTCCTTGTCAGCCCGTATAACCGCGCCAAACCAGACCCCCACGTCTTTTCCTATAACGACGTTTCCTGTTATCGTCGCGTTACCTGCAAAAAACAGGGGTTCACCGGTAACCTGAGCATCCATACGCATAATAACATAGGAAATTAAGAATCAAAGAGCATGAAGGTTATGGTAGGGGGCACCTTCGACCCTCTTCACGACGGGCATAAAAGCCTCCTGAACCGGTCATTCGATCTGGCCGGCCCGGAGGGACACGTCGTCATCGGGTTGACGACCGACTCGTTTGCGCACCGGAAATCCCACCCGATCCGCCCGTTCGATGAACGAAAAGCGGATCTTGAATCATATATCGCTGGAAAAAAATTCCCCGCCCGATGGCTTATCGAACCCCTTATGGACCGTTTCGGATCTGCGCTTGATGCGGATTTTGATGCGATTGTTGTATCTGAAGAAACCCTGCCGGTCGCTGTCGAGATTAACAAGTTGCGGCGCGAGAAAGGGAAACGGAAAGTGGATATCCACCAGATCAGCTGTGTTCTTGCCGAAGACGGCCGCTGGATCTCCAGCACCCGGATTTACCGGGGAGAGATCGATATTTACGGGCACATGCTGAAGTAACCGGAAATCCTGTTTTTATAACTTCATTAAAAAATTAGTTTTTCCGGGATGCGTTCATGATCAGCATCCCGATGAAGGTTCCTATCACGGCAATACCCGGTAAAACCGGTGCCTGCGTCGGGGGTGGGACCATGGTACTAACCGGCGAGTCAACAGCGCCAGCGACCATTGTGCCCTCCGACACCGGTACTGTGACAGGAGCAGTCGTGACGGTCATCATGCTCGTCTCTGATGGTGACCCGGTTTTGAATGCCGTATCGCTGCCATAGTTGTTACTGACGGTCAGCCGGACATCATAGGTGCCTTCCTGCGGGTAGAGATGCTGGGGGTTCTGCTCGTACGAGCTGGTTCCGTCCCCGAATTCCCAGACCCATTTTGTCGGGTTGTTTGTCGAGAGATCCTTGAACTGGACGATGAACGGGGCTTTGCCGGTACGTTTGTCGACCCTGAAGTCTGCAACCGGTGCAAGCGTTGTTACAACGTAGTTCGGTTTAATCGTAGTATCCTCGCCGTTTGCGTTGGATATAGTAAGGGAAACTGAATAGGTCCCAAAGGTTGAGTAGGTGTGCAGGGGGTTCCGTTCGGTTGATCCCGCTCCATCACCGAAATCCCATTTCCACGCGGTCGGCATACCTGAAGACATGTCGGTGAACTGGACACTCATCGGGGCGCCGCCACGGGTTTTGTCTGCCGTGAAATCCGCACGAGGGAGGTTGAGCACCGTGATATACCCGGTCTTTGTCCTGCTGCTGGTTGTCGTCGGGTTGGAGGCGGTCAGGGTTACATCATAGGTCCCGATTGCCCGGTACGCATGATCGGGTTTTGCTCCAGTTCCGGTAGTCCCGTCACCAAAGTCCCATGTCCATGAAGTCGGTGCATTCCGGGACAGGTCCGTAAACGTAACAATCCTGCCAACGCCGACTACCGTTTTATCTGCTTCGAAATCGACCATCGGACCTTTGCCGACATTGATAATGTCTTTCATGACTTTCGTGTTCATACCGAAGTTGTTTTTAACGGTCAGTGAGACCGAATAGGATCCTTCGGTTGCATAGGAATGTGACGGATTCTGTACTGTCGAAGTCTGCCCGTCGCCAAAGTCCCAGAACCATGATGTCGGCGTACCGGTTGATTTATCGATGAACCTGACATTCTGGGGCAGGTTGGCCAGTTCGTAAGGTGGAATCTGGGGTATGAAATCGGCGACCGGCCCGACCCCGACATTGATGTAATCCTTTTTGATTTCAGAATCCCTGCCATTGTCATTGCGCACAGTCAGGGTAACCGTATACAATCCTTTTGCAAGGAAAACATGGGCGGGGTTCTGATCAGTGGATGTTGCACCATCACCGAAGTTCCACTGCCATGACGTGGGTTTGTTAGCAGACTGATCGGTGAATCTGACCGTTCCCCCGATATTGACTGCGGTCGGATTACCCGCAAAGTCTGCTACCGGGACACCCCCGACATTGATTACCTGTGTCGAGGTATCTGAATTTGTATCCCGTGCAACGGTGAGCATGACATCATAGGCACCCGGTGCAGTAAATGTATGGGAAGGGAACTGTTCTGTGGATGTAATCCCGTCCCCGAAGTTCCAGTACCACGTTGCCGGGTTCCCCAGTGACTTATCCGTAAATCGCACGGTAAGTGGTGATGACCCGGTCATTGGATCAGCCGTATACTGGGATGTAAGGGGTGCAACCACGACTATGTAGCTGTTTTTCGTGATATCCGAAGTACCATAATCGTTTGAAACGGTCAGGATTACATTGTAAATCCCGGCAGTCCAGTAGGTGTGGACCGGGTTCTGGTCAGAAGATCCCTGGCCGTCGCCAAAGATCCAGGTCCATTTTTTCGGGCCTCCCTGCGACTGGTCGGTGAACCGGACGGTCATCGGTGCGTTGCCGGTTGTCGGGGTGGCTGAAAAATCAGCCTTGGGGTTCACGCCAATGGAGATGTAATCTCTCTTGATCTCGGTGCTGGTTCCATAAGCGTTCTTAACGGTAAGACTGACCGTATACGTCCCCCTCTGGGTGTAGATATGCGTGGGATTCTGTTCTGTGGATGTTGCACCGTCGCCAAAGTTCCACAGGTATGTGAAGGGACTCGATCCCAGTGAGCTGTCGACAAACTTAACCGTTGTCGGAAGGGTTGAAAAGGCATAATATGCATCGAACTGTGCCAGGGGTGCTATGCCAACGACGATGTACCCGTTGGTTGCCGCACCCGCCCCGCAGACCAGGAGGGCAAAAAGCAGGATGAAGACTCCTGCCATGTTCCTGAACATATTCCGTGTCATGATGATCACCAGGCCATTTTTATTGATACATGAAATATATATTAATATATTTTAACTTTCCCCTGCCGGAAAATTACGATTCTCTCCAGTAATTTGAATCATGCCATGCAAAAATGCAGGAAAAAGAATGAAAAATGAGAAAAATCCGGGTGTTCAGATGATGTGACTGGTCACATCTTTTGTTATGACCCAGTCACAATAGTGGCAGTGGAGCCCTTTTTCCCGGACATCGAACCTGCTCCGGATCGGCTCGTTTGTATTCGAGATGCAGCCAGGGTTCGGGCACCGGACAAGGCCAATGATCTGGTCGGGAATTTCTACACCTTTTTTCTCGCAGACTTTGAAATTCCGGATGATATTGATGGTTGCCCCCGGGGAGATGAGGGCAATCCGGTCGACCTCTTCTTTCGAGAGTTCGCGGTTTGCGATTTTGACAATGTCCTTGCGCTCCATGTTCCTGCTCGGGACATTGGTGGCAATCGAGAGGGATTCCTGGGTAGTTCCCGTGATGCCCAGGATCTTGACGACATTAAGGGCTTCCCCGCAGAGGATATGATCGATCACGGTCCCGTTTTTGATCCGCCGGACAAGGAGTCCCTGGTTCTCTTCTGCCTCCGGTGTTTTCATTGCATCACCTTCATGAGCATTGCCATCCGGACCGGCACACCGTTCTTTGATTGCTGGAAGTACCGGGCATGAGGGGTATCATCAACCCGTGGATCGATCTCATCGACTCGCGGGAGCGGGTGAAGGACAATGAGATGCTTTTTTGCCCCTTCGAGAAGTTCGGGGGTTATACGGTAACTCGAAGCGACGTTGAAATATGAGGCCGAATCCGGGAATCTCTCGCGCTGGATTCTTGTGACATAGAGGACATCGACAGCATTGATGATCTCCTCGATATTATCATGCTCGATTATCTCCATGCCTTTTTCCTCAAGACCTGATACGAGGTTTGCCGGGAGTTCCAGTCCTTTGGGGGAGATGGTGTGGAGCCGGGCATTATAGAGCGAGAGTGCCGAGGCAAGGGAATGTGCGGTCCTGCCATACCGCAGGTCGCCGACAAGAGCGATGTCGATCTTATCGATAGGCATCGACTGGCGTATCGTATAGAGATCGAGAAGGGTCTGCGACGGGTGCTGGCCGGCGCCGTCACCGGCGTTGATGACCGGGACCGTGGCAAATTCCGCTGCGAGCCGGGCAGCGCCTTCTTTCGGGTGGCGGATGACAATCGCGTCCGCGTACCCGCTTACGACCCGGATGGTATCGGCAAGGGTCTCACCCTTTGCCATGGAGCAGACTTCAACGCTTCCCACCGATACCGATGTTCCCCCGAGACGCGCGACAGCCGATTCAAAGGACATGCGGGTCCGGGTGCTGGGTTCAAAAAAGAGTGCGGCAAGGATCTTTCCCTGCAGCGCGTTCCGGTCATACTTTTTATCGTCGATCTGCCGGGCATGATCCAGCAGACTGTCGATCTCCTTCCGGTCAAAGTCCCCGATAGATATAATGTGCTGCGTTGGTAACTCCCCCGACGGTTCCTACGATCATAATATCTTCCTATCCTTATTACCCCTTTTGTGGGATATATCTCCTCAATTATCTGCCCTGCAATGGATTTATTTGTATAGCGGGAACGACAGGAATACTCTTATCGTTTCATTGCGCAGTTTTTATATCAAAAAGAAATTCAGCGGGGCTTCATGGTGGAACCTATACCCATAGCACGACCGGGTCTCGGTCAGGAAGAAATTGCTGCGGTTGTCGAAGTGCTCGAATCAGGCATGCTTGCTGCGGGCGGACGGGTCAGGGAATTCGAGACCCTGTTTGCCGGCTATTGCGGGACACGCCATGCCATTGCGGTCAGCAACGGGACGACGGCACTCCATGCCGCCCTTCTTGCAGCCGGTATCGGCCCTGGCGATGAAGTGATTGTTCCCTCGTTTTCGTTCATTGCGACCGCAACCGCCGTCTCGATGTGCGGGGCAACGCCGGTCTTTGCCGATGTGGATGAAGGGGTCTTCACGATTGATCCCGCTTCCCTTGAACACCAAGTGACAAAAAAGACCAAAGCCGTCATCGGGGTCCACCTTTTCGGCCAGCCGTTCGATATCAGCGGGGTGCAGAAGGTGTGCGATGCGCACGATCTGATCCTTATCGAAGATGCCGCCCAGGCACACGGGGCACAATATCATAAGAAAAAGGTCGGGGGGTTCGGGCAGTCTGCCTGTTTCTCATTCTATGCGACCAAGAACATGATTACCGGCGAAGGCGGTATGATAACTTCGAACGATGATGCCTGTGACAAGGAACTTCGCCTTATTATCAACCACGGCCAGAGCGAGAAATACCTTCATACCCGCCTCGGGTATAATTACCGGATGACCGATATTGCTGCAGCGATCGGGATCGTGCAGCTCAACCGGCTTGAAGGCTTTAATGAAGCACGCCGGCGAAATGCTGAATACTACAATTCCCATCTTTCTGCAAATGGACTTGTAACCCCGGAAGTCTCCAGAGGGATGTACCATGTTTATCACCAGTACGTGATACGGCTTACTGAGGATTTCCCGATGAACCGGAAAGAGTTCATGGCATTCCTGCACCAGAAAGGAATCGGGTCGGCGGTCCATTACCCGATCCCGATTCACCGCCAGCCTCTCTATGCACAATCTTCCGATGTGGATTCCTGCCCTGTTGCAACCGCACTTGCAGAATCCGTACTCAGCCTGCCGGTGCACCCGCTTGTTGAGCCGCAGCAGCTTGCCTATATCTGCGAAACGATCAACGGGGTGAACTGATATGGATGTCGGGGTTATTGGTGTCGGGACCATGGGAAAGAACCATGTCCGTGTCTATTCGGAACTCAAAAGTGTGGACTCGGTCAGTGTCTACGATGTGAATGCGGCAGCGGCAAAGGATGTTGCGGAAAAACACGGCGCTGTTGCTTACGGGTCACTTGCCGACCTGCTTACCCATGTCGATGCGGTCAGCGTCTGCGTTTCGACTCCGTATCATGCCGAGGTTGTCAGGCAGGTTTTTGCAGCCGGGAAATCAGTCCTCATCGAAAAACCGATCTGTGCGACAGCGGCTGAAGCACAAAAACTGATGGCCGCTGCCTCATCCGGCATTACGATCGGTGTCGGGCACATCGAACGGTTCAACCCGATTGTCGATGAACTCAAAAAGATTGTCCGCAGCCCGCTCTATATCGATATGAAGCGGCACAACCCGGCTTCGGCACGGGTGACCGGCAGCTCGGTTGTCGAAGATCTCATGATCCATGATATCGACATCCTTCTCTCGGTCTTCGAGGCCCCGTGTTCTGTCTGCAGCGCGGGAACTGCTGATGTCTGTAGTGTCTTAATGAAATGCGGAAATGTCCCGGTCTCCCTTTCGGCCAGCCGGAAAGCCTCAAAGAAGATCCGGATGATCTATATCGAGGAAGAGGACTTCACGGTCGAAGGCGATTTCATGTCGCAGGAGGTCACCATTTACCGGAAGCCCGGCCAGTACCAGTTTGAGGCGGAACGCTACGTGCAGGAGAACATCATCGAGAAAGTGATGGTCAACAAGCTCGAGCCCTTAAAGCGCGAACTTTCGATGTTCGTCGATTGTGCTGCTTCCGGCCGGCCCTTCCCTATCACCCCCGGACAGGCAATCAAGAACCTTGAGATTTGCGAGGCGATCCAGGCCGGCCTGAATACGTAAGGAGGAATTCAATGTCACAGGATACGACACTCGAAGCGCTGATCCGGCAGCGGGGGCCGATTAAGAAAATCGGGGTTATCGGTATGGGCTATGTCGGCATTCCGGCCGCAGCTCTCTTTGCCGATTCGCCCGTTTTTGACAAGGTGTACGGGTTCCAGAGGGATTCGCCCTCATCCGGGTATAAGATCGCGATGCTGAACCGGGGCGAAAGTCCGCTCAAGGGCGAGGAACCGGGTCTTGAGGAGCTGCTCGCAAAAGTGGTTTCAGCAGGAAAGTTTGAGTCCACTTCGGATTTTTCAAAGATTGCTGAACTTGATGCTGTTACCCTCTCCATTCAGACCCCGTTCCTGAACAAGGAGGATCTTCTCCCTGATTTCTCGGCATTGATGGAAGGCATACGGCATGTCGGGAAATACCTGAAGCCGGGGATACTGGTTGTGCTCGAATCGACTATCACACCGGGAACCACCGGGGGGCTTGCACGCGAAATCCTCGAACAGGAGTCCGGCTTGAAAGCCGGGATCGATTTTGCCCTTGCGCATGCTCCTGAACGCGTTATGGTTGGGCGTCTGCTGCGTAATATCCGGGAGCACGACCGGATCGTCGGTGGTATCGATGATGTGAGCACCCGCAGGGCAACCGAACTCTATTCCCCGGTCCTGACTCATGGAAAAGTGATCCCCATGACCGCTACCGCTGCTGAAGTCACCAAGACTGCGGAAAACACCTTCCGGGACCTCCAGATCGCAGCCATCAATGAACTGGCGCTCTACTGCGAAGCAATGGGCATCAATGTCTACGATGTCCGGACCGGTATCGACAGCCTCAAAGGCGAGGGGATCACCCGCGCCATGCTCTGGCCCGGGGCAGGTGTCGGGGGACACTGTCTTACCAAGGATACCTACCATCTTGAGCGGGGCGTCCAGGTGCTGGGAAAAGATCTCCTGGACTACCCTCCCGGAGAGCCTTCGCTCTATGTCCTTGCCCGGCGCATCAACGATTTTATGCCGATCCACATGTTCCGGCTGACCTCCGATGCTCTGAAGCGTGCGGGAACTCCCCTTAAGGGTGCAAGGGTCGCGATTCTCGGCTGGGCATTCCTTGCAAATTCTGATGACACGCGCAATACGCCGGCAGAACCATACCGCGACCTTCTGATCGAAACCGGAGCCGTGGTTACGGTCCATGACCCGTACGTAGCGGATTACCCGGGTGTTCCCATCGTTCCCTTTGTGGAGGAGGCCCTTGAGAATGCCGATGTTATTGTCATCTTTACCGGCCACCACCATTACCGGACTCTCAAAGCCCCGGTACTGAAACAGTTATCGGGCAGGAAGCACCCTGCAATTATCGATGGCAGGAATCTTGTCGATCCCGATGCCTATATCCGCGAAGGATTCATTTACAAAGGAATCGGGCGGGGAGACAAGAACGGGCATGCAATAGTGGAATTATAAATCCGCCATTTCTTTTTTCAGGTATCAGGGTTCCTGGACCGCAGGGTATATTCCAATATTTTATATTCCGTTCAATTTCCTGCATGGCATGGGAGGGGGGGTACCCCCCCTCCCCCCTCCAACTTTTTTTGAGCAAGGGGGGGTAGGGGGTACCTGGGTAGGGGGGGGAGGGTAGCTACCCCTCCCTTAGTACGAGGGGTGGGTATCCCCCCCCAACTCAATTCTGGGAACTGGTACCGATGGAGTACTCCGGTGATAACTCCACGCGAAGCAAGGCTCTTGCGTCTGTGTAAAACGGCAGGTTACTCACATTTGAGGTGGGGGAGGGTACCCCCCCTCCCCCCTCCTCTTTTTTTTGGGCAAGGGGGGGGGGGGGGCAGGTCCCTGAGTGGGGGGGGGGGGGGAC